>SKEA01000696.1_pt1 | contig 28649 bp, 24 predicted proteins | sample 4826601 | NCBI WGS metagenome assembly SKEA01 (sample SAMN11008821, study PRJNA524170) | human gut metagenome | biome: Human fecal sample; material: Feces; isolation source: fecal sample from pouch patient p13, p53 | host: Homo sapiens | place: Israel: Tel-Aviv | collected 2016-07-06 | reverse complement strand
AAAGATTACTTTGGATATCAGCAGTTACCCAGGAGCGGATGAGAAACATATCATAACTCGTTATGTTGTTCGAGATAACGGTATTGGCATGAGCGAAGAGTTCCAGAAAAAATTATTCGATCCGTTTTCACAAGAAGATGATGCTAATGCCAGAACCCAATATAAGGGAACCGGTCTTGGTATGGCCATCACAAAAAAATATGTGGATATGATGGGCGGTTCAATTGCTGTTGAGAGCAAAAAAGGTGTAGGTTCTACATTCACAGTGGAGATCCCACTGGAGTTGACAGAACAGGTTATTCAATCAGAACAAAAACAACATCTACATAGAGATTTGACGGGTATTCATGTTCTTATGGCTGAGGATAATGATTTAAATGCTGAACTTGCTACGATAATGCTAGAAGATGCTGGTATGACCGTAACACGCGCATCAGACGGAAAAGAAGTTGTGAATTTGTTTAAAAATCATCCACGAGGCACATACGATTTTATTTTGATGGATATTATGATGCCAAACATGGATGGACACCAAGCAGCAAAAGCCATTCGAGCCTTGGGTATAGAGCGGTCTGATGCAGTTACGATTCCAATTGTAGCTTTGTCTGCAAATGCTTTTATAGATGATATTCAGGAATCCCTGGATTCAGGCATGAATGACCATATTTCCAAGCCGATTAACATGGAGGAATTAATCGATACTATCACTAAATACATTAAACACGATTAGGAAAACAAAGAAGTTAATTCTGATGAAAAGTCTGCACTGGTCTTGCACTGACTTTTCTCTTTTGATGTGATATTATTATAATCGCCAGAAAAGCGATGAGGGTCTACGGAGTTTTCCGTAGGCTCTTTTTTCTTGGCCGGATGCGTCTTTCATCCTTTCACGCATCCGTACATACGAAAGGAGGATTTTTTTTATGAAAATCTTAGAAAACAATAACAAATCAAACAGCTTAGAAGAAAACTTAATTTTGGTTGAAACTATTCCGATAAAAGAATATACTCATAATAGGCTTGTTGTATCGTTTGGAGGAAAATTATGGATTATATAACAACGATTGAAATGTCAAAAATATGGGGAATTTCATCTAGAAGAATTTCTCTTTTATGTAGCCAGGGAAGAGTGCCTGGAGCAGAGAAAAAGGGAAAGACTTGGCTAATACCAAAAGATGCGGTAAAGCCAACAGATCCTCGAAAGAAAAATAGATGACGTATTGGAGGTTATAATGCTTATGGGAAGACCAGAACATTGGTATATTTTAAGGATAAAATTTGTGAAATAAAGAATAAGCTTGTGAAGGCTATTTTTTATTATATAACAGTAATTATGTTGGTATTGGATCCAATATATTTGTGTTTACTCAGTGGAGCATTTGGTGGTGGAAATGTAAACGGAATCTTTTATTTAATGCCACAGGCATGGATGTGGACGATTTTCGCCTTCATATTACTTTTTAACATATGGATTTTATTAAAAAAGGTAAATCCAACGTATACTGCGTCATTTAAGGAAAGATGAAACAAAAGGAGAAGATATGGAATCAGATATCATTAAAATCAGTCATCTGAATAAAAGCTTTAGCGAAGTAAAAGCGGTAAATGATTTGAGCTTTCGTGTGAAAAAAGGAGAATTGTTTGCGTTTCTTGGAGTAAACGGTGCAGGGAAAAGTACAACCATTTCCATTCTCTGCGGATTGCAGAAAAAAGACAGCGGAACGGTTCAGGTAAACGGAATAGAAACTGACAAAGCCGGCGCACAGACAAAAAGAATGCTTGGTGTTGTGTTTCAGGATAGCGTACTTGATAAACCGCTTACGGTGAAAGAAAACCTAAAGAGCAGAGCTGCTTTATACGGCATTACAGGAAATGCCTTTGATAAGAGATTACAGGAGCTGGTCGAGATTCTGGATTTTGACGAGTTTTTAAACAGACCTGTAGGTAAGCTGTCGGGAGGTCAGAGAAGAAGAATTGATATTGCCCGTGCATTATTGCACAGACCGGAGATTTTGATTCTTGACGAGCCTACTACAGGGCTTGATCCGCAGACAAGGCAGTTAATCTGGAATGTTATCGAGAAGCTTCAGAAAACAGAAAATATGACAGTATTTTTGACTACACATTATATGGAAGAGGCTGCCAATGCTGGTTATGTTGTGATTCTTGACAAAGGAAGTGTTGCAGCAGAAGGTACACCGTTTGAACTTAAAAATGATTATGTACAGGATATAGTGTCTGTTTATGGTGTTTCCGAGGATGAAATAAAGACATTGAACAGAGAATATAAAAAAATACGTGACGGATATCAGATAAAAGTAAGAAATACGAAAGAAGCTACGAAGCTTATTGTAGAGCATCAGGACCTATTCACGGATTATGAAGTAGTAAAAGGCGGTATGGATGATGTATTTCTTGCAGTCACAGGAAAGAAGCTTGGAGGTGAACGCTGATGAGAACAGTATTGGCATTAATGGACAGGAACAGGAAACTGTTTTTTAAAGATAAAGGTATGTTGTTTACATCAATGATCACACCAGTTATTCTGATTGTTCTGTATGCTACATTTCTTGCAAAGGTTTTCAAAGATTCTTTTACAGCAGTAATTCCGGATATGATTACGATTTCGGATAAGCTTATTAATGGAACCGTGGCAGCACAACTGACAGCATCACTTATGGCAGTGAGCTGTATCACTGTAACATTTTGTGTGAATCTGACTATGGTGCAGGACAAGGCAAATGGAACAAGGAAGGATTTTAATGTTGCACCGGTCAGCAAGGAAAAAATTTATTTGGGATATTTTCTGTCAACAGTAGCTAATTCATTGATGGTCAATGGACTTGCGTTTGTATTATGCCTGGGATATTTACTTAAAATGGGTTGGTATATGAATGCAGCAGACGTATTATGGGTTTTATTTGATATGATATTGCTCGTCCTGTTTGGAAGTACGCTTTCAAGTATCATTAGCTTTCCATTAACAACACAGGGACAGCTTTCGGCTGTGGGTACAATTGTCAGCGCAGGATATGGTTTTATATGTGGTGCTTATATGCCGATTTCAAATTTTGGACCAGGTCTTCAGAAGGCACTGTCTTATCTTCCAAGTACATATGCCACTTCATTGATTAAGAATCATATGCTTCACGGAGTTTTCAGAGAGATGGAGAGAAAAAATTATCCGAATGAAATGGTTGAAGCGATAAGAGACACGCTTGATTGCAATCCGGTATTTCATGGAAATGTGGTGAGTATAAATCAGATGATTGGTATTATGATGGGAAGTATAGCTGTATTTGGAATTATTTACTATATGGTTACATTGTTGTCAGCGGGTGAAGGCAGACGATAGGAAATATTGTTTTTAGCGGGATATGGAACGATCTGAGTACCAATGAGCAGGAAACAGTAATGTCAATGCTGCGTGGTCTTCGGAAGTAGAAGAACAGTTCGAGTATATGTATCGGCTGTTCTTTTTTTATTTTCAGGCGTTAAAACGGTAATGTTTTTCTTGTGTACAGTAGAGTGCTATAGTATAATAAAATCAGTTTTTTGCATAAGTATTAAAGCTATAATATGGAAATCGGCAAACCAGATGAAAGTCTGGGACGCAAAGCTACAGGGTCTGTAAAATGGCAGCCAGTTGCATGAAGTGAGGTGCACTGTCTGTCTGGCAGTGCTTTTTTATGATAGAGCACTTGAATAAGTAATACAGAAGCTGTTTGGAAAAATATTGTGAAAAATAGCGGGGAGGTTATTGATAATTAATGAATGTAAAATTAAAATCTGGAAGCAAGCAACTGTAGCCTAGAGGATGGGAGAAAAGATGAAGAAGTGCAAATTAGTACAGAATATAATGAATTTCAAATTTTGTTACATTATATTTTGCACAATTATATGTTTTATTGTTTTATCCGTTCCTGCATCTGCCAAAGAAAACTCTGACAATGTTATCCGGGTAGGATCTTTTGAGGAAACTTATAATGTAGTCAATGAAAAGGGAGAAAGAAGCGGCTATGGTTATGAGTATCTTCAAGATATTGCAGGTTATGCAGGATGGACATATAAATACATAACAAGTGATTGGAAAAACTGCTTTACACAGTTGGAAAATGGAGAGATTGATATTCTTGGTGACATTTCCTATACAGACGAACGTGCTGAAAATATGCTTTTTTCCGATATGCCTATGGGGGAAGAGAAATACTACATCTATACGGATGCATCCAATATGGATCTTACAGCAGGAAATTTGGATTCTTTTGAGGGAAAAAATATTGGTGTGTCTAAAGATAATATAGTGGAGGATGTGCTTAATGAATGGGAATCAAAATATGGTCTGCATACGAAGCATATCAATGTTTCTACAACCACAGAAATTATGGACAAACTGTCGAAACATGAAATTGACTGCTTCGTTTCGGTAGAAGAATCCCGTTGGGAAGAATCGGATATTTCACCGCTTACAAGTATTGGAGAGACAGAAATCTATTTCGCTATAAATCCAGAACGTCCGGATATCAAAGAAGCACTGGATAGTGCTATGCGCAGAATCAAGGATGACAACCCATTTTACACAGATGATCTCTACAGGCGTTATCTTTCTGCACAGAGCAGCTCGTTTCTTTCAAAAGAAGAAAGGGAGTGGATCGGGCAGCATGGAGCAATCAGGATAGGCTATCTGAATCAGGATGGAGGTATCAGTAGTGTAGATTCATCAACAGGTAAATTGACAGGTGTTATCACAGATTATGTGGATCTTGCAGAAAATTGTCTGCAAGGTCAGACTCTGGAATTTGAATTAAATGGATATGATACAAGAAGTGAACTGCTTCAGGCATTGCAGGATGGAAAAATAGACCTGATTTTTCATGCAAACCAGAATCCATACTTTGCAGAAACAAATGGATTTGCTTTGTCGGATACGCTATTGACTCTCAATATGGCAGCAATTACGGCAAAGGATTCTTTTGATGAAAATAAAGAGAATATAGTTGCCGTTGAAAAAGATAATTTTGCATTGAAAGCATATCTTTCATACAATTATCCGCAATGGGAGGTTGTGGAATATGAGACATCAGATGCAGCAGTAAAAGCAATGCAGAAAGGGGAGACGGATTGTATTGTAAGCAATTCAGGTACTGTTTCAGACTATTTGAAAAATAATAAGCTTCATAGTGTTTTCCTGACAAAAGAAGCTGATGTTTCATTTGCTGTTCAGCAGGGAGAACCGGTTCTTTTGTCCATTCTGAATAAAACACTGACATCTATGCCTACAACTCAATTTTCAGGTGCAGTAGTTTCGTATAATGCTTCCTCACGAAAAGTTACAGCGAAGGATTTTATTCAGGACAATTTACTGGCTGTCTCACTCATAGTTGGAATCTCTATTTTTGTTGCCCTGTGTATAATTCTTGATTCTTTGAAAAAATCAAAACGTGCGGAAGAAAAATCCAAGAAGTCTGCTGAGCAGGCATTGAAGCTGAATCAGGAGCTTGAAGAAAAACAGCAGGAATTACAAAATGCACTTGTAGAAGCACAGAGTGCCAATAAGGCTAAGACTTCCTTTTTAAATAACATGTCTCATGACATCAGGACACCGATCAATGGCATTATGGGCATGCTTACAATTCTTGAAAAAAGCGGAAATGATGGTGAACGGGCAAAAGATTGCCTGAATAAAATAAATGAGTCTTCGAAACTGCTATTATCATTGGTAAATGATGTTTTGGATATGGCAAAGTTAGAATCGGATACCGTGGTTTTTAGTGATGAATCCATCAATCTGGATCAGGTATGTCAGGAAATCACGGAGTCACTATCTTTTCAGGCAGAAGAAAAAGGACTTCATGTTATAGGAGAACATGATGATTACAGTGGTATATATGTTTGGAGCAATGCAGTTCATCTGAAAAAAATATTGATGAATCTGTTTACAAACAGTATGAAGTACAATAAGGTGAATGGTTTTATTTACATGAGTATGAGAACGATTGAAAGATCAGAAGATCACATGACATGTGAATTTAAAATAAAAGATAATGGAATTGGAATGTCAGAAGAATTTATAAAAAATGAATTGTTTACTCCATTTGTACAGGCAGATAATTCCCCACGTTCTGATTATAATGGGACAGGTCTGGGAATGCCTATTGTGAAACAACTTGTAGAAAAGATGGGTGGAACCATAACAGTTGAAAGCAAGCTTGGTGAAGGAAGCTGTTTTACTGTAATACTTCCATTTAAAATTGATACGAATGCACGGCTGGAAGAAAAAGAAGATTTCAATGCAGATATATCAGGTGTCCGGATATTATTGGTTGAAGATAATGAGCTGAATGCGGAAATAGCAGAATTTATACTGACGGAAAATGGGGCTAAAGTAGAAACAGTGAAAAATGGGTTAGAAGCTGTTCAGCACTTTGAAGCCTGCGAATCAGGAACATACGATGTTATTTTAATGGATGTCATGATGCCGGTGATGGATGGGCTTACTGCCACAAAAACAATAAGATCCCTGGAACGGCAGGATGCAAAAACAATCCCTATCATTGCTATGACTGCAAATGCATTTAGGGAAGATGCAGAAAAGTGTATGGAAGCAGGAATGAACGCACATCTTGCAAAGCCATTAGATGATAAAACAATCAAGCAGACTATATGCGAAGAATTGAGAAGCAGTAGGGACAGGTGAAAATTTATTAAACCAGGAGGTTGACAAGGAGACGTATAGAGAAATATATTTGACAGACAGGAGATTTAATATGATTTCGAGTGCAAAGAAATATATGGCAGTGTTACTGGTTTTTGTATGCGTGTGTATGATATTTTCTCCCCTGACTGCATATGCGGCCGAGGACAGTTCGCAGCATGAAACTGTCAAAGTCGGTTTCTTTGCCATGGATGGATACCATATGATGGATGAAGAGGGGAACCGCAGCGGTTATGGCTATGATTTCCTTCGGCTGATGGCCCGTTATTGGGATGTAGATTACGAATATGTCGGATACGATCAGAGCTGGGATGATATGCAGCAGATGCTTGAAGATGGTGAGATCGACATGGTAACATCTGCCCGCAAAACACCGGACAGAGAAGAAAAGTTTGATTTTTCACGTCCGATCGGAACTAATTATGGGATGTTGACCGTCCGCAGTGACAACAGCACGATTGTGGACGACAATTACAGCACTTACAACGGTATGCGTGTGGCGCTTTTGAACGGAAACACCCGGAATGAAGAGTTTGCGGATTTTGCAGACAACAAAGGATTTACATATGTTCCATCTTATTTTGATACGACCGCAGAGATGGAGGAAGCCCTTCAGAGCGAAAAAGTTGATGCGATTGTTACCAGTTCTCTGAGAAAAACAAACAATGAGCGAATCGTGGATAAATTTGGCAGCAGCGATTTCTATGTCATTGTTAAAAAGGGCAATACAGAATTGCTGAATGAGATCAATTATGCGATCGATCAGATGAATGCAGTTGAGGGTGACTGGAAAACAACGCTTTATAATAAAAATTATGAAAGCATAGAAACTAAGAATCTGGAATATACGGAGCAAGAAAAAAGTATTATTGCACAATATTCCAAGGACAACCCGCTTCATGTTCTGTGTGATCCGTCCCGTTATCCATATTCTTATAATGAAAATGGTGAGATGAAGGGGATTATCCCGGATTACTTCCGGAAAATTGCAGACTATGCCGGGATTTCCTATGAGTTTCTTACACCTGCCACCAGAGATGAGTATATTGCTTATCAGAAAAATAAGGAAGCCACAAATATAAGTATCGATGCACGCCTGGAAACAGATAACTATGCTGAGACGAAAAAATGGGGGCTTACTGCACCTTTCATTACAATGCAACTGGCAAGGGTGACACGGCGTGACTTTGATGGAGAAATCAATGTTGTTGCTACGGTTGACCAGACAGCATCAAATTCAATTGCAGATGCAATGGCACCCGGTGCAGAAAAGCTGATGTGCAGTACCCGGCAGGAAATGATGGAAGCTGTCCGTAAGGGTAAAGCCGATGCTGCCTTCGTCTACTATTACATGGCACAGGCGTTTGTGAATAGTGACACTACGGGCACCATGACATATACGCTGCTGGAACAGCCTACATTCACCTACCGCATGGTAGTTTCGTCAACAGAGAACCATGTGCTGGCTGGTATTCTGACGAAAGCAATGTATGCCATGCCCCAAAATCTTGTCGAAGATCTAGCAGCACGGTATACCACATACAAAGCAGCAGAGCTGACATTTGTTGACTGGATCCGTCTGCATCCTGTTGCTACTGTTTGGGTTCTTCTTATTTTCGGATGGCTGCTGACTACTATGGCTATGATAGCAATGCGTCTCAGTGCAAGAAAAAAAGCTCAGAAGGCAGCCCAGGAGACGGCTGAGGAAATGGCGGAACTGGCAGAGCATGCGCAGGCTGCAAACAAGGCAAAAACAGCATTTCTGTCACATATGTCCCATGATATGAGAACACCGATGAATGCAATCATGGGATTCACCGGTATTGCAATGAAAAATAATCCGTCAGACGAAGTGAAAAATTGTCTGGAAAAGATTGATGAAAGTTCAGAGCATTTACTGTCGCTGATCAATGATGTATTAGACCTGACTCGCGTGGAAAGTGGAAAAGTGAAATACAATCCGGTACCGACAGATTTGAAAAGTATCACAGATTTTGCACAGGAAGATTCCGATGTGAGAACGCAGTACCATGGATCTGGACTGGGGATGGCTATTGTAAAGAAGTATGTAGATATGATGGGTGGAACCATTTCCGTGCAGAGTAAAAAGCATGAGGGAACCACTTTTGCTGTGGATATTCCTCTGGAAATTACTGATAAGGAATGTAATAAGTCAGACACAGGTTTTTCTGAAAAGGTAAATCTTACAGGTGTGAAAGTCCTTCTTGCAGAGGATAATGAGCTGAATGCAGAAATTGCGACCGTGCAGCTGGAAGAGTTTGGAATGAATGTAGAAAGAGCTGTAGATGGAAAGAATGCTGTTGAGATTTTCAGAAATCATCCGGAAGGTACATTTGATGTAATCCTGATGGATATCATGATGCCTGAAATGAACGGTTATGAAGCGGCAAAAGCAATCAGGACGATGAATGACAGACCGGATGGAAAAAACATTCCTATTATAGCAATGACAGCCAATTCATTTGGTGAAGATGTTCAGGCATCACTGGATGCAGGAATGAATGCACATTTGTCAAAGCCGATTGTGATTGAGGAAGTTATAAAAACGATTTTAAGGTATGTTCATAATGATTAGCAGAGGTTCATGAATTAGAGTGTGTCTGAAAAATCATTCCCGCAATCTGCACGCCCCACTTTGCGGTATATTTTGTCTGAATTCGGTTGTCGTAGTCCACTACGACGCCCTCATTCGAACAAAATCTCCCACAAATTGTGACGCACATCTTGCGTAAAGCATTTTTCAGACACGCTCTAGTGGAATACAATTGACAGGAGGGCTAAAAGATGACAATGCAGGAGTGCTATAAAGCTATCGGAGGAAACTATGAGGCTGTTTTGGGACGCCTTCACAGCGAAGCACTGATTCAGAGATTTACATTAAAGTTCCTTGAAGACCAGAGTTATCTACAGTTAAAATAGGCATTGGAAAATAAAAATTATGAAGATGCTTTCCGCAGTGCGCACACATTGAAAGGGGTGTGTCAGAAGCTTTCCCTTGACCGTCTGTATGAGGTTAGTGATAAATCCTTACCGAACCAGATTTATTCACAGAATCTTATCAAGGTTATGCAGGAAAAAATCGATTTCTTCAAATCGAACAGTGGCATAAATTCGATTGATTACAATGCAAGTTCGGGGCAATTAACTATAATAAATGAAAAACAGAAGATAATATACCAGAGAGAAGATCCGGGATTTGATGTATTCAAAGTGTTTGAATAACTGCGCGTCGCATTCTCGTTACTTCAGTAATAGATAAGATTCTATAAAAGATAATACTATCTGATTTAAAATAATTCAACTACTTTCGACATTACTATAAATCAAAACAAATTGATTGACAAAGAAAACCTAGAGTTTATGCGGGATTAATGGACTTTATAATCGATGTAACTGTCAAAGCCCCGGCTGCCCTGATTGTTTCATTATCAAATTGACATCTGATTATTGTATAGTATAATTACAATTAAAAACACCGAAGATAAAAGACGGAGGAATTATATGAAAGCACATAAATATTGGTCAGTAGGAGCATTGATCACAATGATTGGTACTTTTTACACTGGACATAAAGGGTTAAAATCAAGCCACAAATACTTTGCGTTAAGCTCTATGCTATGTATGACAATGGCGATATATACAGGGCATAAAATGATTTCCGGGAATAGGAAGAAAAAGGCGAATAAAGAGAAAGTTACAGAGAGGGAGGAATAATTAATGTTGGAAGTAGGGGTCAAGGCACCTGATTTTGAGTTGCCAGATCAAAATGGAAAAATACACAGATTATCGGATTATGCAGGAAAAAAAGTAGTATTATATTTCTATTCCAAGGATAATACAGCGGGATGTACGAAACAGGCATGTGGTTTTTCCGAGAGATATCCTCAGTTTATTGAAAAAGGTGCAGTTATTCTTGGGGTCAGTAAGGATTCTGTATCCTCTCATAAGAGATTTGAGGAAAAATATGGACTGGCATTTACACTTTTAGCAGATCCAGAGCGGAAAGTTATTGAAGCTTATGATGTATGGAAAGAAAAGAAAAATTATGGCAAAGTCTCTATGGGTGTGGTAAGAACTACATATCTTATCGATGAACAGGGAGTTATCATCAAAGCCAATGATAAAGTCAAAGCAGCAGATGATCCTGAAAATATGCTTAAGGAATTAGATTAATGAAGATAATATTATCCCCTGCTAAAAAGATGATTACAGATACTGACAGCATAGCGCCGGATGGATTGCCTGAATTTATTGAAAAGACGACAGAGATACAAAGTTGGTTGAAAAGTAAGTCAAAAGAAGAACTGAAGACTATCTGGAAATGTAATGACAAAATTACAGAACAGAACTTCAATAGATTGGAAAACATGGATCTTTATCATTTACTTACTCCAGCTGTCTTATCATATGAAGGAATTGCTTTTCAATATATGGCTCCATCCGTGTTTGAGGACAGTCAGTTTGAGTATGTACAAAATCATTTGAGAATACTATCTGCGTTTTATGGCGTTCTAAAACCGTTGGATGGCGTGACACCTTACCGCTTGGAAATGCAGGCAAAAGTCGGCATAGGAGATGCAAAAAACTTATATGAATACTGGGGAGATATGTTGTATTGTTCAGTGATCGACAACAGTAGGATTATAATTAACCTGGCATCAAAAGAATATTCCAAATCTATAGAAAAGTATCTGACATTACGGGATAAGTATATTACAATTGTATTTTGCGAGTTATCAGGAGATAAACTGGTGACAAAAGGTACATATGCGAAGATGGCTCGTGGTGAAATGGTTAGGTTCATGGCTGAAAATAGTATTGAAAATCCTGAGGATATAAAAAAATTTGACAGACTTGGCTATGCGTTCAGGCATGATCTATCGTCAGATACGGAATATATTTTTGAACGCAGAATAGAGATAACATCTTATTAAAAAGGTACTTATTGTAGGTATTTTTTTAATAAAGTGATTCGATTTAACTTAAAAAATCATTACAATGTCAGGTGTGTAAAATGCGGTGAGGTATCAGGTGTAGATGTGGATGAAATATCAGACTTGATAGAAATGATTCATGACACGAATGGAATAAAATATTTAGATTATGATATTTCATTTAAAGGTATTTGCCCAAAATGCAGGGAGAAAGTAAAGGAATAGCATAGTTATTGAAATGAATATTATTTAAGGTTCAAGATAAATTGTAAAATGCAGACAAACAAGAAAAAAAGTAAAAATATAATAGGTATTATACAGAGTGTCCTTATACTGATATTAGTAGTTCTTATTATTTTTATGATGATTCAGATTAGTAGGCTACAGGGGACAGCACGCGTAATAAATTATGCAGGCCTAGTACGTGGAGCTACACAGCGCGAAGTAAAATTAGAAATTACAGGAAACCAAAATGAAGAATTAATTAAATATTTGGATGATATTTTTCTTGGATTAAGATATCAGGATGGACATTATGATCTGGTAAAACTCAATGACGAAGAATATCTGGAAAAATTGCAAATTCAGAGTGATTACTGGGAAAAATTGAAAAAAGAGATTGAAGCAGTAAGAAACAAGGGATACGAAAATACAGACATTGTTAATATGAGTGAAATATATTTTACGATGGCAGATGAAACTGTCTCTGCCGCAGAAAGCTATTCAGAAAAGATTGCTATAAAGATTCGTACCATAGAGCTTCTGTCGGCACTTGATATGTTGAGTCTGGTGATATTGGTTATTATGCAGACTCTAAGGGCAATGCAGATGGCAATGCAAAACAGACTGCTGGAACAGAAAGCATTCATAGATGCCTATACTGGACTGCCAAATAAAAATGCCTGTAATGAGATACTTAATAAAAAAGATATAATTACAGATCTTACAGCATGCATAATGTTTGATTTAAATAATCTAAAAACTGTAAATGATACAATGGGACATTCCGCAGGAGATCAGTTAATATTGAATTTCGCAAAGCTTTTGCGCAGTGTTATTCCAGAAAAGGATTTTGTTGGAAGATATGGCGGAGATGAGTTTATAGCAGTCATTTATCATACAAGCGAGGCGGAAATTAAGGTGATATTAAAATCATTGTACAGAGAAAAAAACAGATTAAATAGTTATGAAAATCAAATACCAATCGACTATGCCTGCGGATGGGCATTATCCTCCGATGATATGTCGGGTACAATGCAGATGTTATTGGATGAGGCAGATGCTTATATGTATAAAAATAAACAGTTATGCAAGAAATATAATTAGCTTTCAGCTCAGAGTAGATGAATCTTCTTAAATGAGTAATCGATAGAACCCTGTTGGAAAAACCAATAGAGTTTTTACTATGTTATTGTGTGATAATATCACGAAAGTCAGTTTATAATACAGTCATAAATTAAGCAAGTAAGACTCCGAAAGATTTTTGAACAATTCCGTATTGGTATGAAGATTTGTCATGAAGTTATCGCTATACTTCCGGGCTGCACCGCAGAGAAATCTGTGGTGTTTTTTGACTTTCTGTATATGGTGAGTTTGATGGAAAACAGATCAATGATACTGGAGCAGGGCTTCCGCGGATATTGAGAAAACGGAACGAATGTGATATCTTTTTATTAGGATAAAACGGCGCGAGGAGGAAATGACATGGTTGTTTATTTTTCAGGAACGGGAAACAGTAAATATGTAGCAGAGAGGATTGCCGGCAGCTTGCAGGAAAAACTGCTCTGTATGAACGAACGGATCAAATCGGGCGATACCGGAACTGTTAAGACAGGAGAGAATCTGGTAGTGGTGGTACCGACTTATGCATGGAGGATCCCGCGTGTGGTTTCTGACTGGATCGGACAGACAGAATTTGTCGGGGCGAAGAATGTCTGGTATGTGATGAGCTGCGGAAGCGGTATTGGTGGCGCAGATATATACAATCGAAAACTGAGTGAGAAAAAAGGATTAAAGCATATGGGGACGGCACAGATCATTATGCCGGAGAATTACATTGCCATGTTTAATGCTCCTGATGTGGAGAAAGCAAAGAAGATCGTTGCGGCAGCAGGTCCTGATATTGCTAAAGCTGCGTTGGCAATCAAACATGGAGAGAAGCTTCCATCAAAAAGTGGCTTCGGTGCATCTTTTGAGAGTGGTCTGGTGAATGATATCTTCTATGCGGCATTTGTAAAAGCAAAGGCATTTTATGCAGATCAGACCTGTACCGGATGCGGCAAATGTGTAAAAGTCTGTCCGTTAAACAATGTGACAATGAAAAATAAGAAACCTGTATGGGAAAAGCATTGTACGCATTGTATGGCCTGCATCTGCTATTGTCCGGCTGAGGCAATCGAATATGGCAGGAAGAGTGTTGGAAAGCCCAGATATTGTTTTGAGAATCTGGGGATTGAGAAATATGACTATAGCAATCCTCTAAAATAATGCATCTTAATCCAGTCCATCAGAGTGTGAAATCTGCGTCAGATATTTTTGCCTTGCGTCAGTACGCCTGCAGATATCTTCCTTGTCTTTCGCACTCTGCTGAACTGTCTTAAATGCATTATTTACGAGGATTGCTATAGACGGTCGTAAATTGCAGGCAAGATATGGAACATAAAAAAGTATCTGATAAGGGGGTATTAGATCATGTCTGCTTATCAGATACTTTGTTTATGCTTCTGGCTGTGTTCGTGTCATCAGTTGATTAGTTTGATATTTACGATCAATTCTCGAAAAATGTGACAGTAAAACCATCAGTTCCTATAGTTACGTCAGAAATAGTATCATTATCCCAGAGAGCATCCGTAATGACAGACTTTAAGGCTTCGTCCAGAATAAGATTAAATTCTTCTTCGATAAGTGAGAATGGAACCAATTTCTGGACTTCTGCACATTCCAGAATAAAATTAAGTATTTTTTCTTCCATGATAAATCCTCCTCGTAAAATTCCATACAGCATATATTACAATAGACAAAGCAATCTGTCCACCTTAGATTTTATTTTTGATAATTCATTATGGTACGATACAGGTGGCGGTATATGACAACCGATTAGAAATTACTTCTCCAGGAAAGCTGCCAATGGGACAAACATTCATATCGGATGTACCTTGATGGTGGAGATATATAGCTAATTATTCAGAACTTTCATAGACAAAACGGATTCCATCGTATATACTTTGAGTAGAAACGAAAAAAGAAAAGTAACTGTTCATGATAGTTTGGAGTATCTGCGTAATGAACAGCTACGGGAAAAAGGGGAACAGTTATGTTATTGGTAAAGAATGCAGAGATTTACGCACCGGAATATCTCGGTAAAAAGGATCTTTTGATTTGCGGGGGAAAGATTGAATGTATACAGGATTCCATCAGAGAATTGCCTGTGGAGTGCGAGGTGCTGGATGCAGAGGGCAAGATTCTTACTCCTGGATTTTTAGATCAACATGTACATATTACCGGAGGCGGTGGAGAGGGAAGCTTTCATACGCGGACACCGGAATTACAGATGTCAGAACTGGTAGAGAACGGTATCACAACAGTGGTGGGACTTCTGGGTACGGATGGTATCACCAGGAGTGTGGACAATCTTTATGCGAAGACCCGGGTACTCTGTGAGGAGGGCGTGAGTGCTTATATGCTCACAGGTGCTTACGGATATCCCAGCCCGACTATCACAGGTGAAACAGACAGGGACATCGTATTCGTGAATGAGATTTTGGGTGTGAAGCTGGCGATATCTGATCACCGGGCACCTAATGTGACTGGTGATCAGTTGGTTCAGATTGCAAGTAAAGCTCGTGTGGCGGGAATGCTCAGTGGAAAGCCAGGCATTGTGGTGCTTCACATGGGAGATGACAAAGATGGTCTTGCACCGGTATTCCGGGCATTGGAGGTGAGTTCTGTTCCTGTACGGATTTTCCGTCCCACTCATGTCAACCGGAATGAAAAGTTGCTGGAAGAGGGCTACGAATTTCTGAAGCGGGGAGGTTATATTGATCTGACCTGCGGTATGCACACTTCACCGGGAGAATGTGTTCTGGAGGCTAAAAAGCGGGGACTGCCCACAGAGCATATCACAATGAGCTCTGACGGACACGGAAGCTGGTCTAATTATGCTGAGGACGGCAGCCTTCTGGAGATAGGTGTATCTGGTGTGGATGCACTTTATAAAGAGTTGAAATATATGGTACAGGTTCTGGGAATGACTCTGGAGGAAGCACTGCCTTATATGACCTGTCAGGTGGCAGAGGGGCTGGATTTACTGGGAATCAAGGGAACTGTGGCAGAGGGGGCCGATGCGGATCTGTTGCTGTTTGATCAGGATCTGACGCTGGATACTTATGTAGCCAGGGGAAAGATCTTTATGAAGCATGGAGAGGTGATTCGAAAAGGCACCTATGAGAAGTAAAAAGAAAATAAAAACGAAACCGGATATATGGCTTTCTGTTGGAAACCTGTATATCCGGTTTTGTTTTTGGGCTAAAAATCAGGATGGCAAAGTGTCGATAAAAATCTGCCGTTCAGATGGTGATACACTATCGATGACAAGACAGGATGCCAGAATATTGAGCATAGCCATAGGTGCAGTCATAGAGTTATAAAACAGCTTCGTAGATGTGGGACAGAGAAGCAATAGTGTGCTGTGCGCAGCTGCCGGTGAAGTATCACTGTCTGTGATGGTCAGAATCGGTACCCCTGATTTAGCTGCTTTTTTAGCAATATTTCCAATCGGAAAATAATAGCGGGGGAAAGAGAAAAAGATTACCAGGTCACCATCCGTCAGCTGTTGGATAATCTTCTGGGTGACTTCCAGATCCGATAAATCAATCAACGCAGAATTCAAGTACAGAATTTCCAAACGGCTCTGTAAAAATTTGCCGGGAACCAGAGAAATATCATGGGCAAAGATGTAGATACGGGTGCTTTTCCGGATTTCATCAGAAGCCTTTATGACAGATTCCAGATTGATGTTGGTAATAAAATCAGAGAAAACTGCGGCCTCTGTATTGCAGATTTCATGAAGCATTTGTTCCCGCTCGGTGTCTTCGCCTGAGGTACGCTCTGGCAGAAAAAAGGAAGAAGAGGAGGCCTGCTTAATCATTTTTTGGGTATAGTCCCGAAACTGCTCCTTTAAGTCCAGAAAGTTGGAGTACCCCAGTTTTTGACAAAAACGAAGCAAAGTCAGCTCGGAGGTACCGGTCTGATGGCTTAGCTGTGCCAGTGTAATGTAGCTGATTTCCTCCGGATTAGCAATTAGATAATCTGCGATTGTTTTCTGCTTTTTTGTCAGGGCAGGATAAAGTTTTTGAAGATGCTCTAAAATATCCATAGATATTACACGATGTCCTTTCTTTGCATGGCGCATGCAATGTTTTATATTTTTTTCATAAAAATATAAGTAAAAACTTTACAAATTTATTATAGCATGTATAATGGAAAATATAAAGTAAAGTATATACTTAACAAAAAATCGAAAGAAAATCATAGTATATAGATTTTCTTTCGAAAGCAAAGGAGGAAAAAGGCTATGAAGAAACTTTTTGAGAAACACTTCGAACGGACATGGTTGATTATTTTTCTGATTATGTTTGTATTAATTATGATTCCGTTCCCGTTTTTCTACAGCGAGACGTATATTCCCGCATTTGGTGGTGTTCCACTCTATATATTCGGATGGATTGTTCACACTGCCATTACATTTGTGCTGATTATTGTTTATTATCGCATGTGTATGAAGAGAAAAGAATATCACACTTATGATGAGGAGGACAAATAAATGAATGGAGCAGCAGTAATTCAGCCAGCACCGATTCCTTTCTATACAGTTCTGGTACTTTATCTTGGAATTATGGCATTTATTGGTTGGTACGCAGGACGTAAGACGAATAATATTGGCGATTTCTTTGTATTGAGTGGAAAGGCTGGCGTGGTAGTAAGTGGTATTGCATATTTCTCAACCCAGTTTTCCATGGGAACATTTCTTGGTACACCGGGAACCATTTACGGTGTAGGCTATGCAGGAATGGCTATCTCTGTACCTGGAGCTGTGTTCTGTATGATTCTTCCGGCTCTTCTTATTGGCCGTAAGCTGATTACTCTTGGTCATAAATATGGTTTCCTGACTATGGCCGATTACCTGACAGACCGTTATCACTCCAAGAAGATGAGCGGTGTTTTGGGCGTAATGATGCTCTTCTTCCTGGTTCCGATGATGGGCGCACAGATTATCGGAGCAGGTGTTATTGTACATGTATTTACCGGACTGCCTGAATGGGTAGGTGTTGTGGGAATGGGTATTATCGTTATTCTCTACTGTATGAGCGGTGGTATGAAAGGTGCCATGATGACGGATGTTATCCAGGGATCTCTGATGATTGCTACTGCAGTGGTTACATTTATTGTATCTGTAGTAATGGGTGGAGGTTTCTCTAACATTAACCATACACTTCAGAGTATGAATGAGGCTTATCTGACCTTCCCGGGTGCTAACGGTTATATGCCTTGGACTTATTATGTATCCAACATTGTGCTATGGTCGTTCTTTACCATGGGACAGCCTCATCTGTTTACCAAGTTCTTTGCCATGAAGGATCATAAGACCATGTTCAAAGCAATTCTTCTTGGTACTGCAGGTATGTTTTTCTCTGCAACTCTGATTGAGTGGGCCGGTGTAAATGGTATTGCTTCCATTCAGAATATTGAGAAGGCAGATCAGATTATTCCTATGATTCTGCAGAGAGGCATGAATCCTTTCCTGGCTTCCATTTTCATCGCAGGTATTGTGGCAGCAGGTATGTCCACAATCGATGGTATTCTGGTAACGACTACCGGTGCTGTTACCCGTGATATTTATCAGAAGATTATCAATAAGGATGCTACAGATGAGAATGTTATGAAGTTGTCCAAGGTAGTAACTGTAATCATCGGTATCATCGTAATTTGCTTTGGTGTATTCCAGCCAGGCAGTATTTTTGAAATTAACCTGTTTGCATTTTCAGGAATGGCAATTTTTGTAGTGCCGATTCTGTTTGGAATTTACTGGAAGAAAGCAACAGCGAAGGGAGCAATCGCATCGGTTATAGTAGGTATTATTTCACTGTTGCTCTTTACACTGAATCCGTCTGTCAAGGCGTTGGCTATGGGATTCCATGCACTGTTCCCAACTACGATCATTGCTTCTATTGTAATGATTGTAGTAAGTAAATTTACAGAAACTCCGCCGCAGGAGACTATTGATCGTCATTTTACAGTATAAAAGTTAGGAGGCGTATTTAAAATGTATCTTGCAAAAATGACTACAGCACAAGCAAAAGAGGCTTTTGAGAAGGATCCGATTATTGTGATTCCGGTGGGAAGCACCGAGCAGCACGGAACACAGGGGGCGTTGGGAACGGACTTTATGGTACCGTCCTATCTGGCGGATCATGTGGAGGATGTAGATAACGTAATCGTAGCACCTACTGTTCCATACGGTGTATGTCCTTATCACTTAAGCTTTGAGGGAAGTATTAATATTGGTTATGAGGGACTGTATATGGTTCTGCATGGCATTATGGACTCTTTGATGCAGCATGGCGCAAAACGTTTTGTAGTTCTGAATGGCCATGGCGGCAATACTCCATCCATTGATCGGGCGGCTCTGGAGGTATATCACAAAGGGGGCGTATGTGCAAGTGTAGACTGGTGGAGTCTGGTGGCTCAACTTGACAAGAAATTTGATGGCGGCCATGGTGATGTTCTGGAGACCTCAGCTATGATGGCAATTGCTCCGGAATCAGTACATCTGGAACTTAGCAAGCCTATCAATGCACAGGATCCTTCTGAGAATATGAAAGCGGCTTATATCCAGGCAGTTAATTTCAAGGGTGGTATCGTACGTCTTGTGAGAGATACCAAAGAAATTGCTCCAAGCGGCTGGTTTGGACCTTTTGATCCGAAAGATTCTTCCGCAGAACTTGGACAGGAGGCCCTTGATTTGGCAGTATCCTATATCCGTGATTTTCTGGAAGAAATGAAGCAGATAGAACTGTCTTCCTGATATATATCTGAAGGGATGGGGGTGTCGTAAAATCATCAAATTAGATGATTGAGCGATGCCCTCGCTTTATATGTGTAAAAAACCGGAAAGAATCTTTTGAACTGTTAGATCTTTCTGGTTTTTTACGTACTTTAAGCAGTTAGTCTATGAAAAATAGGTTAGCTGCTTTTTTTCGTCTCAAAAACAATTATCTTTGAATCAGTTATAATAATTTTGTGAAATTCATCATATTACCGCTGGATAGTTCTATGCCAAATTGCACATTATAACATACAGAACAGGAGGAATGCTTATGACATTGGAACAGGTTGTACTGACAATGATTAATGACAAAATGCTTGATAATGGACAGATTTCCGAAAAACTGCACAGCAGTATCCAGAAAGACATTATAACCTTGAGTACATTCAATACAGCAGCCGCGAAGAATGGAGAACAGATGGACAGTTCAGATGAATATTGCCAGCGAATCAGTTGATTGGAAAGGAATAAGATGGATATTTATGCAACACGTGAGGAACTGAAATCCCGGCAGAAAAATATATTTGATCTGAAACTGAATGTGGCGTATTATGCCCGAGTCAGTACGGATAAGGAGGAACAGAAAACCTCTATTGAGCATCAGTGGACTTTTTTTGAACAACTGATTTCAGACGTAAAGAATTGGACGCTTGTGGATGGTTATATAGACGAAGGAATCTCCGGTATTACCGTAACCCACAGAGAGGAATTCCAGAGAATGCTCCAGGATGCAAAAGCCGGGAAAATTGATCTTATCATAACTAAAGAGATTACCCGTTTTGCCCGAAACGTATTAGACAGTATACGATATACAAGAGAGCTTCTGGACTGTGGAACTGCTGTCTGGTTTAGGAATGACAATATCAATACATTAGATGAGGATTCGGAACTCAGGCTGTCAATTATGTCCGGTATTGCACAGGAAGAAAGCAGAAAACTTTCAAGTCGTGTGCGTTTCGGTCATGCAAGATCCATACAGAACGGTGTGGTTCTTGGTAATTCACATATATATGGATGGGACAAGCGAAACGGAAAATTGTTTTTGAATCCCGAAGAGGCAAAAATGGTACAGCTTATTTTTGAAAAATATGCTCTGGGAAACTGGTCTACCCATTCACTGGAACAATTTTTATGGGAATGTGGATACAGAAATTATAAAGGGGGAAGGATTGACAGCCATGTGATTGCCAATATTATCCGAAATCCTAAATATAAGGGTTACTATGTTGGTGGAAAAGTAAAAATAGTTGATCTCTTTACTAAGAAACAGAAATTCCTGCCTGAAGATGAATGGGTGATGTATAAAGACGATGGTACCCATGTCCCTGCAATTGTGGATGAAAAACTGTGGGAAGATGCAAACAGGATTCTGGAAGAAAGAAGTAAAAATATCAAGTTGAAAAAAACTTCCTATAAGCAGGACAACCTTTTTACCGGACTTATACATTGTGCGGAAGATGGAGCTGCATACTGGCTGAAAGTCAGAAATGTCCGCGGAAAAGCTGCAAAGACCTGGGTATGCAGTCATCGCATAAAACAGGGCGCAGTTTCCTGCAGATCAAAACCGGTAAAAGAAGAAATCCTGCTGGAGATGATATCGGATGTTTATAACAATCTGGCTCAAAGCAATAAAAGTATATTGCATAAGTATCTGGAACTTTATGAGAAAGAGATTAACAAAACAGAAGGAACTGAAGAAAAAATTGACAACATACAGCATGAAATAATCGTACTGGAACAGAAGAGAGATAAGCTGCTGGATTACAATATGGGCGGCTACATTTCTGATGCAGAATTTTTAAGCAGAAACAAGGTTTTTACACAGCAGATAGCAGAGACAAAAGCGAATCTGGAACAATTGAAAAGCATGAAACCTCTTTCAAAAACAGAATTGACAGATCAGATGGACAGGATATTAGACTATGCAAAGGAATATTCCTGCGTAAAACCCAAAGATATCACCAGAGCCATGATTGAAAACACAATCAATAATATAGAAATAACTCCGGTTAATGAAAAGAAAGCAGAAGTGATGATCGTATTTAAAAGTGGAAGTCTGCACAGCTCTGAATCTGTTATTCCGGCACTGGGACAGGAAAAAACTTATACTACGGAGACAGGGTATGAATATGTTGTACATTCAGGAATTTCTATGTAGATATTGCACTCACATATGGAATTCTTTTGCGAAGGTTACGAAAAGTAAGAAGTAGTGAATATTTCAGTTTGAAATAATATATAAAACAGGTGTAAGACATGGCAAATACGAAAAAAAGATGGACAGCCGATGAAATCGAAATATTAAGAAAGTACTATCCCGCAGAAGGAGATCAGGTCTGTGAAAGATTATCCGGAAGAACTGCAAAAAGCTGCAGGATCCAGGCATCAAAAATGGAAATATCCAAAAACATTTCCTCTTCAGCAACTGTACAGAATGATGTTAAATATGTCAGATTATGGACAGAGGCAGAGGATAAAATACTCAGAGAGTATTATGCTGCGGAGGGCAGTAAGGTACGTTATCGCTTAAATCAGAGATCAGCAGAATCCTGCAGAGGAAGAGCTGCTGCATTAGGACTTACTTATTCCGGGGCAAACAGAAAATGGAGCAGCAGCGAAGATGAAATTCTGAGAAATTATTATCCGACAGAAGGTGCTGAAGTTCAGAAAAGACTGGAGGGAAGATCCAAAGAGGCATGTAATAAAAGAGCTGCCAAATTAGGTCTTTGCATACAGGGAAGAAAAGAATGGACTGCAGAAGAAGATGAAATTATAAGAACATATTACAAAGCGGAAGGCAGGAAGGCAGCAGAACGATTGGAAGGGAGAACTCTGACTGCCTGTCAGTCCAGAGCTAAGTACTTAAATGTCAGATCAGACAATAACAGACTTCCATGGACACAGGAAGAGGATGCGATCATTTCCCGATATTATGAAGAAAAAGGTGCCGGATATGTGCATACTCTTATTCCTGAAAGATCTCTTCAGGCATGCAAATACAGAGCGATGATTCTGGGATTAAGCAGGAAAACCAATGATCCATGGACAAAAGCCGAAGAGAAGATACTGAAGAAATACTACCCGGTTGAGGGCAGCAATGTTTATAAACGTCTGAATAACCGTACCAGAAATGCCTGCATCAGCAAGGCAGCCCAATTACATCTGCAATATGGACTTCCTATGTATAAAGGACCTGTATTGGATGAATGGATCATACTGGCAGTGAAACAGGGAATCACAAAAGTAAGACAATCTATGATATACAGTGAGATAACCTTTAAACCCGGAAAACTCCCTGAACTGCATCTGAGACTGGAATGTGATGAAACCGGAAAATTCAGGGTTTATGAGAAGTCTGTTCTTTTGGATGAAAAAGAATATGACAGGCAACGGGTTGAGAATCTCGCGGATACAATGGGACTTCAGATAGAAGGAAACAAAATTACTTTAAACAGCAGCGAAAAAGAGATAGAAGATGATATTTTCAGACTGATAGCAGGATGTTACCTGATTTATTACCTGCATTATTTTATGGAATTACCATAATTGCTCTATTCTGTCTTATCTTGCTGTGAAATGATAAAAATTTGTCAACAGGATACTGCTTGATTTATGAGATACTTTCTCAACAGATGCAGAATAATTCTCTTGCATTTTCACGCAGGTTAGAATATACTAACCAACAGAGTTAACCAAAGCAAACTATTGCGTGATTTGATCATTTAAACTTCCACTGAAGAACTGAGATGAATCGGAGGATTTTATCCGCTTCATCTGAAATGAGATGATACACAGATAGCTTCAAGTCAGGGACGAAATATCTTTTGCCCCTGATATCATATTACAGGAGGATAAAGAAACAGATGAAGAAAAGAATGGCAATTCTGATGTCTATGGCAATTGCGGCAAACATGATTGCTTCTGTACCGGTATGTGCAGCAGACATATTTACAGATTCAATGACTACGGATTCAGCGATCACACAGGAGGCAGATGATGATTCCTTTAGTGATGGATCGGGAACACCGGATTTTGCGGATGAGCAGGAGAATGTACAGGTGGCTCAGGATGAGGGTACACAAAGTGTGAAAGAACCGCCGGAGGTGATAGCAGAATATGAAAGTGGTTCTTTTGCGAATGTTTGTAAACTAAAAACTTCTCTTAACTCAAGGTATGTTGAGCAAATTACAGGAATATCTATTAATGGAACAGAGTGGAATGAAGTAACTTATTCGTGGAATCTTACAGGAACAACATATATTAAAAAAGACTCAGACGGTTATGTTGGACTATCTCCAGATAGACTTGAAGTGGGTAATGAGATTGTAATCACCAGTACCGGATACAAGGATCTTACTTTAAAGGTAACAGGAACCGGAAAACACTGGAACGTTGAAAAAGTAACTTCACAGTCTGAAACTGAACAGACCAAAGATGCGCCAACATTTGCGGGAGATCAAGTGGAAATTTCAGGTACAGACTACAAGATCATTAAACCAGCTGATGAAAATAATGTTTCTGATTATATCAGTAAAATCAAAGAAATATCTGTAGATGGGACAGTATGGGATAAAACAGATTATGCAATAGCATTATATGGCAGAAAAGCATATTGTCCAGACAGCAGTAATAATCGTGTTGTATTTGATTCAACTGTACTTCATACTGGAAATGTCATTACAATAAAAAGTGATGGATATAAAGAACTTTATCTTAAGGTAACTGCAGAAGGAAATGACTTCAAAGTTGTTACAGCTGATTCCGGTGAAACTAATATTAACGGTGCATCTAACGGAGTGAACACTCTTCATGTCAGATTAAAAGGATACTTCGAAAGCGCTGTTACAGGGCAGCAGAAATACGATGCAGTTTCAGGGGCATCCACTTCTGTTTCATCCAACAAAAACAGTAATGTAGTTGTGGAAGCAGCTGATCTTCCGGATGGGCAGGAACCTGTTGAAGCTGACTGGAAGGAGTTAAAAGAAACAGGTGTAAAAATTGACACAAAGAATACAAAGGTAAACATTGACAGTGAAAGTGGGATGGCAGGGATGTATTCCACATATGACAGTTCTCTGTCTCTCAGCGGAACTCCTGCTAAAATCGGTACATATCCTGTCAATGTTACAGTAACTGATGAATCAGGGCGTACAGTAACAAGTAATGAGCTTACTTTCAAGGTTTACAGTACTAAGGAAAAACTGGCAGATCATCTGAAGCTTGAAAATGCAACCAAGACTGCAGATGGAAAATACATGTATGATATGGATCCATGGGTAATTCCTGATTTTAATGATACAGATGATATTGTAACAGTCCCGGCAGAGATTAAAGCCTGGTATGGCTCTCACACCAGCGGTACATATGGAGAACTGGGATATGCTGTTTCAGAGGGAGAAGCTACAACCCAGACATTGATCATACCGGCTGGATGTGATCTTACAATGGTCAATATGAAGGTTCTCAGCAGTGTGAAGATAAAAGTAGAAAATGGCGGAACATTGAATCTGAGAGATTCTTCCATATATGGACAGATTGAAGTAGAAAATGGTGGAACAATATCTGTCAATCACGATGATTATAGCGGAAAATTCCTGACAGGTACTTCCATTAATGGACAGCTGATTCTGAATGATGGAGCGACCATAAAGAATTCCATGATCTACTCCAACACTAATTTCCTTCCCAATGGAACACAGGCACGTCACAATACATCACCTGTTGTTGTGATAAGCGGAAATGTAAAGGTAGAAGGAAAAGTATATATCAAAGGTGATGAAGCTGCCACAGGAACAGATCCTGCCACAGGAAAAAGCTACAGCGGACAGCCGGCCTTGAAAGTCAGCAGCGGAACACTTACTATTGGCGAGGGCAGCCAGCTTGCAGCATACGGCGGAGGAAACATAGCAACTACTTCAGTTGGCGGTGCAGCGGTGATTCTTGACAACGGAACGATTTCCGGAGCAGGAACGTTGATTGCTGTTGCAGGACGAGGAGATGGTGATAACGGTGGCAATGCAGTTGAGGGCACCGGAAATGTAGAAACAGCAAAAGCATATCTGGAGGGGGGTTCTGCTTATTCATTTATGAACAAAAATGCGGAGCCAGGTAAAGCGTATACTGAATCTGTCACTATATCTCCTTCTACAAAAGGAACAGCAGTAAATGGTAAAAAAATAACTTCCAACAGTGAATCTGCTCCGGATACATATTGGAGTGACATTACAAAAACACCAGATGATAAAATTCAGAACTGTACTATATCAGATACCACAATCATACAGACCGTAAATCCATCACCATCGGTAAATCCATCACCGTCGGTAAATCCGTCACCATCAGTGAATCCAACAGTAACGCCGGTACCAACTGTTACTCCGATACCGGATGCTTACCCGGAGGGAACTGAGGAAGATAGAAATGGAAACCTTGTTACACCGGAAGGAATCGTGATCAGTTCAGATGGAACTGTAACACTTCCGGATGGCACGAAGCTGACACCTGATGCAGATGGTAAAAAGCCAACTGTAAATAAAGATGAAACTGTAACAGATACAAAAGGAAATACCTACAGTACAGACGGAAGTATCACAGATTCAGACGGAAATTATACCAGACCTGCAAAAGCAGTTATAAAGAATGTATCTGTTTCCCAAAACTCCGTAAAAATGGTGCTGAATGAAGAGTGTAAGGGTGCTCTGAAATATGATTATGTGATCGGCACCTCTGAGGATATGCTCAAAACAGGACAGTATACAAAGGTCCTGAAAAATCAGGAAGAACTGAAGTCTGCATTTGCATATATGGATAAGGGAACCTGGTATGTAGCATGCCACGCATGGCTTAAGGGTGAAGATGGCAAAAAAGTATTTGGACAGTGGTCTGAGATCCATAAAGTAGATGTGAGTGCCATTACGCCACAAGCACCTGTGATCAGTAAGGTAACTGTTAAAGGCTCCACAGTGACAGTAAAATATACGAAGAGCAAAAACGCTCAGGGCTATGATGTAGTTCTCAGTGATACCCTTACCAAAACTAACGGACAGAAATGCCCTGCTGTTTCCGGAGAAAATTATTATGTAAAAAAGATAAAAGGAAATACAGTAACTGTTACATTTAAGAATGTTAAATCAGGCACTTATTATATTGGTTTACATGCATGGAACCGTACTTCTGAGGATAATTCAAAAACATTCAGTGAATGGTCAAATGTCAGAAAAGTTAAAATGAAATAAAAAATTGTGAATAATGGTTGAATAAATCAGAGGGGATACCGGCAATGCACATTATACATTGCAGTATCCCCTCTGATTTGTCAGGAATGTTGCAGAGATTTCGCTTTTAAGAAAAAAGATACCAGTTTTACTAGCAGTTTATGTGGAAAACCGGAAAGAACCCTACGGAATAAAAAGTGTGTATTGGAACCGTTACTGTTCAGGGGTTAGCTGGACAGTAACTTTCCATGTTTATAGATTCGATTTTATCGGCGGTATGAAAGATGGTATGTTGGAAATGGCGAATGGGCATTTTTTCCGTGGGATTAGAAAAATAAACAGCAGGTCCTCACCCACTGCTTATTGCTTTTCGTAACCTCCACAGGGGAGTTACTTGATTCGGTTAAAATATATGTAAATTTTCCACCAAAATATTATTGACGTAAGAAAAGCCACATGGTATTTTATTTTTGGAAAAACTGAAAATTATTTTAAAGGCAAACCTGTTGAAAGGCAGGGACGCAAAGCCAGAAGGGACTAAAGTCAGAAAGCTTGACCATGTCAGCCGATTGCCACTGTTTCCATATCATCATAATATATGGAAAAGCTGTTTGAACAGAAGAGATTCCGATACCTTTTATACTATATAGATGTGTGATTTTAAAGAAATATAGTAGGGACACTGGCAGAGATTTTGGCAGGTGTCCTTTTTGTATGCAAAAATGGGTAACAAAACTAGTGTACCAACAAGTTGATTTCTAGAACAATCTTGCGTCTAAATTTCTTATTTCCGCGTTGTCGTCGGTCGCCGTAGCCACCGCTACGCCGCCTTCCTCCGCCTTGAAATAAAAAAATTTATCCTGCAAGATTGTTTCAAGAATCAACTTGTCGGTACACTAGCACTAAGCACTGACTATAACGGTCAGTGTTTCTTTTTTGATTTCATAAAAAATCGTCTGACATTCTTCAAAGTCACCACGTGTGCTTAGTAGGAAAATAAATTTTTCTGCGAAAGTACCGTCCAAAGATAAGGTCAATGCTATTTTAGATATCGAGAACTGGGAAAAAGTAGAGAATATAGATAAAAACATCAATCCTATATACACCTTAGAATTATATTATGATACTACGAAACGTATTATTATTTATATTGAAGCGAATGTTACTATGAGGAGCCGTATGCGGGAAAGCCGCACGTACGGATCTGTGAGGGGCTAAGATTGAGAGGTCTTAGTCTACTCGACTGTAACGAAGGTATTTGCGATGAAAGGAATTAAGATTGAGTTATTGGGGATTGCAATAATACCTTTAGGAATTGCTGTGACAACAAATAATTTTTGGGGATATGTCCTAGGTGTTCTTGGATTTGGCGTCGCTGTAGTTGGCTGTTTTCTAAAAGATAATCACTGATAACTTCTTGTTTGAAAAATTGAGAAAACGTAATATTGAACAAAAAGAAATGCACAGTTCTTAGCTTATCGTGAACTGTGCATTTTTGTAAATAAATACTTTTAATTAGCCGATTACGGCATCCTCTGCTGTAAAATGTTCCAGAGAATTTTCTTTTACCTGAATGCAGATATAAGTAATTCCAGAAATATCGGATGCAAAAAACTGACGCTTTGCAGCAGGTGCGATTTTTAGCCAGTCTCCAGTTGAAA
>SKEA01000692.1_pt1 | contig 28697 bp, 30 predicted proteins | sample 4826601 | NCBI WGS metagenome assembly SKEA01 (sample SAMN11008821, study PRJNA524170) | human gut metagenome | biome: Human fecal sample; material: Feces; isolation source: fecal sample from pouch patient p13, p53 | host: Homo sapiens | place: Israel: Tel-Aviv | collected 2016-07-06 | reverse complement strand
TGTTTTAATATAATATAATTAACCAAAAAAGTCAAGTATATTTTTGAAATTGTTTTTTATGATGATGCCAGAATTAAAAGTTCTTTTCATAGCATTAGCAAAAATAAAAAAGTTAATCTTTTCCTTGATTTTTAAAAAAATAAGGTGTAGTATAATAAATATCAATAAGTAGTATTAAAAACTACTTGTAAAGATAAATAAAACCATAAAAGAGCATTCGAAAGAAAAAAGTATCATATACTATCTTTATAAAAGCAAAGGAGTGACTGACATGAAACTGAAAATTAAAGACCCCGGAAGTGCAATTACCCATTTTATTGGATGTATTATGGCGATTTTAGCTGCTCTGCCGCTGCTTTGGAAAGCGGCAAGAGAGCCGGATTATATCCATATTATTGCGATGAGTATTTTTATATTGAGTATGATTTTACTATATGCGGCAAGTACGATTTATCATACGGTAAATTCAACAGAAAAGGTAAACCGCAGACTCCGCAAGCTGGACCACATGATGATTTTTATTTTAATCGCAGGGAGTTATACACCGGTTTGTCTGATTGTTTTGAAAGGAAAAACAGGATTGCTGCTGTGTGCCGCTGTGTGGATTACGGCAATTATCGGAATTATTGTAAAAGCATGCTGGATTACATGCCCCAAGTGGTTTTCTTCTGTAATTTATATTGGAATGGGCTGGCTGTGCGTATTTGCTTTTGTTCCGATTGTACATTCCCTCTCGCCGGCAGGGTTTGGATGGCTTTTGGCAGGAGGAATTATTTATACAGTAGGAGGAATTATTTATGCGCTGAAGCTTCCTATTTTTAATTCCCACCATAAAAATTTTGGTTCTCATGAGATTTTTCATCTCTTTGTAATGGGAGGAAGCGTTTGTCATTTTATTGTGATGTATTTCTTTGTAATGCCTATGCCGGCATAAGATGTGTAAAAAGAGAAAAGAATGTGGATAAAGCAGATAAAATAAAATCCTTTTGTGGATGAAATTTTATCTGCTTTTGGTTTGTAGGAGATTGCGTTATATGAAACAAAAAGTTAAATCAGTCCAAAATGTTCCATAGCTTTATAAATGCCGTCTTCTTCAACCGAAGCAGTAACATAAGAGCAAACGTCTTTAATAGGCTGTGAAGCATTTCCCATAGCGATGCTGTTTGGAACAGCTTCTAACATTGCTCTGTCATTTTCACTGTCACCGAAGACATAACAATCTTCTTTAGATTTTCCAAGATGTTCGCAAAGAAAGTCAATTCCGCTTGCTTTTGAGTAGCCTTTTTGAATGATTTCATACATATTATTAGAGCGGTCAATGCACTGGAAGTATTGAGATAAGTAAGATTTTAATTCCTCATTTTCCGGTGTAGGAGGAAGCATTGCGAGGATTTTATCATAAGTGAGGGTATCACTGTGCAAAATGTCTTCAATATTTTCTCCTTTAATTTGGAAAAGTTTTTCCGCAGCATCAATCCATTTTTCGGCATTTGCAAGAGTATAATCAAAATAAACAGCATGAGATGCTTCGTAAAGTACAGAAACTTTATGTTCACGCAGTTTATATATAAGCTCCTTACAAAATGTATTGGTAAGTTTTTGAGAGAAAAGTTCCTTATCATGAAGAAAAATATTGATGCCGCAGCCGCAGATATAGCCATCAAAATTCAAATCGGTTATTTTTTCAGGGAGACTGGTTCTTGTTCTTCCGGTATTGATAAAGAGAAGATGTCCGTTGTCACGGGCCTTTTTTAAGGCAAGCTTTGTGCTTTCAGGCATAACTCCGGGACCTTCTGTAATCAGTGTACCGTCTATATCAAAAAATAAAAGTTTGGAAGTCATAGAAAAAACGTCCTTTCTGGTAATAGGGTTAAAATTTTGTATTCTATGGGGTATTTTAGGACAGAATGGGAATATTGTAAAGTGTTAATCAAGTCAAAATCGTATCAAAACGTGCCAAAAGATTGATACGATTGACATGATTTGATGAGTAAATGTATAAAAATTCCTTCCTGTACAGATACTATTTCCAGAAATGGAAATTTTAACAGATGGAGGAATTTTTTTATGAAAGCGACAGGAATTGTAAGAAGAATTGACGATTTAGGCCGAGTAGTAATTCCAAAGGAAATCAGAAGAACTTTAAGAATAAGAGAAAGCGACCCAATGGAAATCTTTACGGACAGAGAGGGACAGATTATTTTGAAGAAATATTCTCCTATCGGTGAGCTGAATATATTTGCGAAAGAATATACAGAAGCGTTGGCACAGGCAGCAGGCTGTATTGCATGTATCGCAGATAAGGATCAGATTATTGCAGCGGCAGGAAACGGATGGAGAGAATATGAGCAGAAAACCATTAGCAGAGAACTGGAAGAACAGATTTCAGATAGAAAAAATATTTGTGCCGCAGAGCAAAAAGAATTTATCAGAATTATCGAGGGAGACAAAATGGAATATGCGTCTCAGGTAGTATGGACAATTACCTGTGCGGGAGATGCAGTTGGTGCAGTGATTATTTTGGAAAAAGAGGGTGGTCGTAAGTTTACGGATACAGAACCAAAATTGGCACAGGCAGCAGCAGGATTTCTGGGGAGACAGATGGAACAATAGTAAAAATAAGATAGATAAAATTCAGCCATAGAGCGGTGCGTTGATGTGAGCGGTTGCTTATGGCTGAATTTTTAATAAATTTTTTCTTATTCAATAGAAGCCTGTCCGACTTTTTTTAAAAGGTCTGATTTTATTTGATAAAGCTCATCAGACAAATCTACATAAACCTCCTGTGGGTTGGCAAAACGTCTTGTTTCATCCCATAAAGTATTTAACTCTTTGCGACAGATTTCCTGAATTTCCATGACGGAAGGTGAGGTATAAACACATTCTCCTTTCAGGAATACCGGTATGAGAAGCTCTCGTAAAGTGTATGAGCCGCCCGGAATTTTTGTCTTTTTCCATGTGGCAATAGGATCAAAAATAATCATATCTTCATCAGGATTAAATACTTCGTGTTCCATACAGATTAAATCAGCACGGATTTTTCCGGTTTGCTTATCATAAATTCTTTGAATAGTTTTATTTCCCGGATTTGTGATTTTTTCAATGTTTTCGGAAAGTTTGATTTTCGGTATAAAATCAGCATCATCTTTATTCTTAATAGCAGCCAATTTGTAAACACCGCCAAAAGCCGGATTATCATTACAGGTAATCAGATTTGTTCCTACTCCCCATGAATTGATTTTTGCGCCCTGAGCTTTTAAGCTTTCAATTAAATATTCGTCAAGGTCGCTGGAAGCGGAAATAATAGCATCTTCAAAACCGGCGTCAGACAACATTTTATAAGCTTGTTTGGACAGGTATGCCAAGTCACCGCTGTCAATGCGAATACCATAGCCTTTTAAATCAATACCGGAGTCTCTCATTTCTTTAAATACACGAATGGCATTAGGGACACCGGAATTTAAAACATCATAAGTATCTACTAATAAAATACAGGCATTTGGATAAAGCTGGGCATAGGTTTTAAATGCTGTGTATTCGTCAGGAAAACTCATAATCCAACTGTGGGCGTGAGTTCCTTTTACAGGAACTTGGAACATCTGTCCTGTAAGTACGTTGGAAGTACCGATGCAGCCGCCGATAACAGCGGCTCTTGCGCCATAGAGTCCTGCATCAGGTCCTTGTGCACGGCGAAGTCCAAATTCCATAATGCCATCGCCTTTTGCTGCGTAAACAACACGGGAAGCTTTTGTGGCAATCAGACTTTGATGGTTCAGCAGATTTAAAATAGCTGTTTCAATTAACTGAGCTTCCATAACAGGTGCAATTACTTTTAAGAGAGGTTCTCTTGGGAAGACAACCGTTCCTTCGGGAACAGCATAAATATCACCTGTGAAATGAAAGCCTCTTAAATATTCCAGAAAGTCTGTATCGAAAATTTTCAGGCTTTTTAAATAATCGATGTCATCCGGGGAGAAATGGAGGTCACGCACATATTCAATAATTTGCTCCAATCCAGCAGCAATGGCATATCCGCCGCCACAGGGATTTTTCCTGTAAAAGGCATCGAAAACAACAATTTGGTCTGTGGGATTTTTGAAATATCCCTGCATCATAGTCAGTTCATATAAATCAGTCAATAATGTCAGATTTAAAGCTCTCATATCATAGCGCTCCTTTGCATTTTGTGCAATCAGCTTGTTTTGCACTTTGTGCAGATATTATACCACGTGCGCAGAAGAATTAAAAGGTTTGTGTTAACTTCATTCCGTGATATTCCTCTAAAGTAAGTCCTGTAAGAGAAAGATATAGGGAAAGTGTTTTGCCTACAAACCGAATATGCCATGGCTCAAATGGATATCCGGTAATATGCTCTTTTCGTTTGGGATAGCGTAGGATAAAGCCATGAATGGGTGCATGTGCTTTTAACCATTTTCCTTCTTTTGTATCAGAGAAGCTTTCTTCTAATTCAAAGTTTAAAGAAGGGCAGGAAACGTCAAGGGCAAGACCGCTTTGGTGTTCGCTGGTTCCCGGAGCTGCCACAGCCGTACTATTTCTTTTTAAGGCATTTTCATATAATTGCTTTTGACTTAGATAAGAACGATATCCGGAAACACCTACGAGAGAAATATGGTCTAAGGAAGCCTGTTCAAATAAAGCCTTTGCTGCTGTGGCAGCGTCAATATCCAGCATTTTGCGTTCCTCATTGGCGGAGGGGGCAAAGGGGATTTTTGCAGTTGTAAGGTGAGTCGGTATATAATCAAATGCTAAAGGGACAGAAGGGTTAATAAGCTGCGTATAGGAAAACATAGAATAAGCACCTGCCTTTTTATAGTAAGTACAAGATATGCGGGTAACGGGAAAAATAGAACTAAAATTTCTATATTTTTCTTAAAATAGAGAAATATAGAAAATAGAATTTCAAAATGCTCTTTAGTATGATAAGACAAAAGAGAAAAAATAAGAAAAATGCCTAAAAAATAAGGCTGAAAAGGGGCTGAAACAGAAAAAATAATTTTGAGCATATTACTACATTGAAGTGGGAAAAGTCAAAAGGGAGAAGTGTTATTGGACATATTGATGAATGAAACAGAAAGTGCTATCATACGCATTGTAAAAGATAAATATATTTTAATTGAAAAGGAAAAGAGGCAATCGCTATGGAAGCAAATGCAAACGTAGTAAATAAGAAAAAAAGTTTTAAGGAAAAATTTCATGATTATATGATGGGAATGTCAAAAATTGTACCATTTGGATTGAATGATAAGGAAGACAAGTATTATCACAGCATTTTTAATTATGATAAATAAGAGATAAAACAAGGGAAGATAGGGCTGAAAAGTCGCTGTCTTCTTTTTTAGTTTATTGGATAAAAGAGACAGAAGATTAGTAAAGAATATTATTTATTCGGCAATGAATTCCTGAGCGAAAGGCGAGATTAAAACCAGTGTTAATGTCAGTTAAGAGAATATCCACATTATTTAGCTTAGTGGAGCTTAATGCAGGATTATAATTGATAGTTATTGGACCGCTATTTTTCCAAAAAATATCAGTACTTTTAGTAAAATTTAAAGCTTTTTTATACATTTTAGATGTGGGGGAAATGTTATGTGGTATAATTGCTGTGCTGATGGCATTACCATGAAGAATATCATTAAAGAGTTTTTGTGGTCGGCGATAACCGTTTGAATGATAAATTTGATTTTGAATTCCCATTAGGTGAGGAAAGTTTGATTTTTCACCAATAAGAATAAAACTTTTTCCATGATATGTAATAACAAAATAGAAAGTTTTTAAATAATTTTTTTGGAAGAAAACAGCACATTGTTGTATGTCTGTTATATTCATAATACCTCCTTTTTATTAAACAAAGACTCTTAGTAAATTCCAAGAGTCTTTGTTATCGGCAATCGTTCACGATTATTTTTTTAACAGGGGAGTGCCCGGATTAGCCGATATAATTCCCTCAGCAAGTGAGCCTGTGTTTTATTTCTTACTCTTAGTATACCTGTTTTTGACAATAAAATCTACTCGGAAAAATACACAAAAATCCATAGGTTGCAACCAATGCTTTTTTGGGAACAATGTCAATGGATTTTCATATCTCCCCGTGCTAAAATGTCTGCAATGGTAAGCTATTCAATATCGTATATCGCATCATTTAAAGCTTATTCCATTATCTATATGATTATAGTTATTAGGGAGGTACAGTATGAACGATACGAAGATTGACGCAATATTTGAAATATTGCAAACCATTACAAAAGATATCACTGATATGAAAAAAGATATGTCTGACATGAAGAAAGATATGGTCAATATGAAAGAGGATATTCAGGGATTAAAAGAAGAAACGAAGGATATAAGGCTTCACATTGAAAATGTAACAGATAAGAACATATCTTTATTGGCAGATAGTCATTGTAAGTTATTTGAACGATTGAATGAAAACAATCAAGCATTGAGCAATCAGCTAGCATATCAGATAAAAGTAAATTATTTGATTTCTGACATGGAAAAAATGAAGCAGGAAGTGGCAGAAATTAAAAAACATATCTCATAATTCAATAGAAGGTGTAAAGTCATTAGACATTCTAATGGTTTTACACCTTTTTTACGTTTATTTCTCCAAAACATGATAGTTCATATCTTTTCTTTCCGTTAAACTAAAGCACAGATTGCTAAGGCGGGAAGGAGAAACAGGATGTCAGAAATTACATTGAAAAATGTTTCAAAAATATATGAAAACGAGCAGTACGCAGTCAGAAATGTAAATCTGGAAATTCAGGATAAAGAGTTTGTGATTTTAGTAGGTCCATCGGGGTGCGGAAAATCCACAACGCTTCGTATGATAGCGGGACTTGAGGAGATTTCAGACGGAGAGCTTTACATAGATGGAGAATTTAGTAATTATTGTGAGCCCAAGGACAGAGATATGTCTATGGTTTTTCAGAATTACGCCCTTTATCCCAATATGACAGTTTATGGAAATCTGGCGTATGCGCTGAAAATCAGAAAAGTACCCAAAGATGAGATTAAAAAAAGAGTTCATGAAGTAGCGAAGATTTTGGAAATCGAGCATTTATTGGATAGGAAACCAAGCGCACTTTCAGGAGGACAGAAGCAGAGGGTAGCAATGGGAAGCGCCATTATCCGAAAACCGAAGGTATTTTTAATGGATGAGCCCCTGTCTAATCTGGATGCAAAGCTTCGTACGCAGATGCGTATTGAGCTGGCAAAGCTGCACAAAGAACTGGAAACTACCATTATTTACGTAACACATGACCAGACAGAGGCAATGACGCTGGGAACTAAGATTGTGGTAATGAAGGATGGATTTGTACAGCAGGTTGCTCCGCCGGCAGAAATTTATAATAATCCTGCAAATTTGTTTGTGGCAAGCTTTATCGGAGCTCCGTCTATGAACTTTTTTGAGGCATGGGTATCTGTTGAAGACGGACGTACACTTCTTTATTTAGGCGGAAATGAGCTTGGAAAGAAAATCTATCTGGATGGAGAAAAGGGCGAAATTCTGCAACGGGAGAAAAATGGCGAAAAGGTAATTTTAGGAATTCGTCCGGAGGATATTTACGAATATGAGGAAGCGAAAAGACGAGGTTTTGAGAAAAACAGTGTGGGTTTGGAAGAAACAGTAATTGCCAGAGAGCTTTTAGGAGCGGAAGTTGTTTTATATTTTCAGGCACAGGGAAGAAATCAGGCAGTGCGCTTAAAACCGGAAAATGAAACAAAACGAGGAGAAAGTATCAGCTTCTATTTTGACACAGAAAAGCTTTACGCTTTTGATATGGATACACAGGAAAATCTATTCTATAAGGAGGATTTTACTCATGAATAAAAAGAAAAAAGGCAGTTTATCCCCTTATGGATATTTATTGCCGTGTATGTTGATTTTTGCAGTGTTTTTATTTTATCCCTTTTTTAAGACGATTTATTTGAGTTTTTATAAAACTGATAAGATGGGGCAGGCGAAGCTCTTTGTAGGATTAGATAATTATACAGAATTGTTAAGTTCTCCATCTTTTTTAAATAGTTTGAAAGTGACTTTGATTTTCGTAGGGATTGTTGTGGTAGGAAGTATGCTTTTGGGATTGATTACTGCAGTTTTGTGTAATAAAGCATTTCCGGGAATTCGTTTTTTCAGTACGGCGTATGCGCTGCCCATGGCGATTGCGTCAAGCTCCGCAGCCTTGATTTTCAAGCTGATGCTTCATCCTTCTGTTGGAATTGTAAATAAACTGCTGGGATTTGATATTAACTGGTTAAGTAATCCGGAAACAGCGCTGTACTGTGTGGCAATCCTCACAGCATGGTTAAACAGCGGGATAAATTTCCTGTACTTTTCCGCAGGGCTTGGAAACATTGACAATACTATTTACGAAAGAGCTTCTGTAGACGGAGCCAGCGGTGTACAGCAATTCTTCCATCTGACTTTACCGGGATTATCTCCCATTATGTTTTATACATTAGTGGTAAACATCATTCAGGCATTTCAGTCCTTTGGTCAGATTAAAATCCTCACAGAAGGAGGACCAAACGAAACCACAAATGTTATCGTATATTCTATTTACAGAGATGCATTCTTTAACTATCGTTTTGGAAGCGCAGCAGCACAGTCTGTAATTTTATTCTTTATTGTAATGCTCATTACACTGGTAATGTTCCGCATAGAAAAGAAAGGAGGAAAACCATGATAAATACAAAGGCTTTACGAAAAAGAAGAATTCATACAGGAATAAGAGTATTGATTAACATAGTGACAGCAATTATCGTGTTAATTCCTCTTTTGTATGCAGTAAGTATTGCATTTATGCCTTCAGGGGAACTCTTTACCATGGATATGAATTTATTTCCAAAAAATCCGACCATTGAAAATTTTAAACAGGCATTTACAAGTGTCCCCTTACTACGCTTTATTATCAATTCATTTGTTATGGCAGCCTGTATTACACTGGGGCAGATTGTTACCTGCTCCCTGGCTGCCTTTGCCTTCTCCTTCTTAGAATTTAAAGGAAAAGGCGTGCTATTTATGATTGTTATGGCTACGATGATGGTTCCGGGAGAAGCAACGATTATCTCCAACTATCTTACTGTAAGTCAGCTGGGTATGTTAGATACATATTCAGTATTAATTGTACCTTACCTGACATCGGCAATGGGAATTTTCCTATTCCGGCAGTTTTATAGCACATTTCCAATTTCTCTATACGAATCTGCGAAACTGGATGGGTGCAGCAATTTGAAGTTTATCGTAAGAATATTGATACCTCTTACAAAATCAGCAATTGGAGCAATGGGTGTTTATACCTTTATCAATGCATGGAATATGTATATGTGGCCATTGCTGGTAACTGGTTCTGATGAAATGAGAACTGTACAGATTGGTATCAGTATGCTGGACAGTGTAGACTCTCAGTCAATTACACTGATGATTGCAGGTGTGGTAATGGTAATTATTCCTTCAATATCTATCTTTATTGTAGGACAGAAACAGCTTATTCGAGGAATGTTCGCAGGAGCAGTAAAAGGCTGACAAAGAAAGGAAAAAAGAATGAAGAAAAAAATAATTTCAGTGATTTTAGCAGGAACAATGATGATGGGAACTCTGGAAGGATGCGGAGGAAACAAAACTACAGAAACAGAAAATAAAACAGAAGGTAAAACAGAGGAAAGCCAACAGACAGCGGGTACAGAAGAATTTTCCATGGCAGACGCTTCTGAAGTAGACGGCACAGAAATCTCCTTCTGGCATTCCATGGGTGGTGTCAACGGACAGGCGATTGACACATTAGTTAAGAAATTTAACGATGAAAACGAATATGGAATTACTGTAAAAGCTCAGTATCAGGGAGAATACGATGACTCCTTAAACAAATTAAAAAGCGCACAGATTGGAAACATGGGAGCAGATTTAGTACAGGTATACGAAATCGGAAGCAGATTTATGATTGAGTCAGGCTGGATTACTCCGATGCAGCAGATGATTGATGCAGATAGTTATGATTTATCCCAGATTGAGCCAAATCTGGCTGCATATTATACCATTGATAATCAGCTGTACTCTATGCCTTTCAACTCTTCTACACCGATTATGTATTATAATAAGGAAATGTTTGAAAAAGCAGGCATTACAGAAATCCCAGATAGTCTGGAAGGAATTGAAGCAGTTGGTGAAAAGCTTTTAAATGAAGGCGGAGCAGGACAGGTAATTTCTTTAGGAATTTATGGATGGTTCTTTGAACAGTTTATTGGAAAACAGGGATTGGAATATGCAAACAACGGAAACGGAAGAACAGAAGCTGCTACAGCAGTTGCCTTTGATTCAAACGGTGCAGCAGCAAATATTTTAACCGCATGGAAATCTCTTTATGATAAAGGTTATGCACCAAATGTAGGAAAAGGCGGAGACGCAGGTCTTGCAGATTTTTCAGCGGGAAAATCAGCCATTACACTGGGTTCTACAGCTTCCTTAAAACAGATTTTACAGGATGTAAACGGAAAATTTGAAGTAGGTACTGCATACTTCCCTAAAGTAAAATCCACAGATGAGGGTGGAGTTTCCATTGGTGGTGCATCTTTATGGGCATTAAACAACAATGATGCTAAAAAAACAAGAGCAACCTGGGAATTTGTAAAATTCCTGATTTCCCCAGAGTCACAGGCATACTGGAATGCACAGACAGGATACTTCCCAGTAACAACAGCAGCACAGGAAGAACCGGTATTTAAAGAAAACGTAGAAAAATATCCACAGTTCCAGACAGCAATTGATCAGTTACATGATTCTTCACCAAAATATGTAGGTGCATTGTTAAGCGTATTCCCTGAAGCAAGAGCAACGGTAGAGTCTGAAATTGAAAACCTTCTCAATGGAAATGCAGATGTAAAAACGGCAGTAAAAAATATGGCAGATGCTATTAACAAATCGATTGAAGAATATAATCTTGTAAATCAGTAACAGAGGTGAATGAGCATGACAGAAATATTTGCTCACAGAGGTGCCAGCGGTTATGCCCCAGAAAATACACTGGAGGCTTTCCGTCTGGCAATGGAGCAGGGAGCAGACGGCATTGAACTGGATGTACATCTGACAAAAGACGGAGAAGTAGTGGTTATTCATGATGAAACTCTTAACAGAACCAGCGATGGACAGGGAAAAGTAAGAGATTATACATTAGAAGAATTGAAAAAATTTTCCTTTCACAATCATATAGAAAAATACAAAGGAGTTCAGATACCGACCTTAAAGGAAGTGCTGGATTTGGTTGAAAATTCCTCCATGAAGGTAAATATCGAATTAAAAACAGGTATTTACTGGTACGAAGGAATTGAAGAAAAAACCATGGAAATTGTGAAAAGCAGGAAAATGGAAGACAGAGTTATCTATTCTTCTTTCAATCATTATAGTATTCAGAAAATATTAGAGCAGGATATTCATGCAGAAACAGCATATTTATTCAGTGATGTAACGCTGAATATGGAGAAATATGCAAAGAATACAGGGGTAAAAGGATTGCATCCGGCAGTTTACCACCTGAAAATGGCAGATTTTCTGGAAACTTACTTAAACAGTGGGTTAAAGGTGCGTGTGTGGACGGTGAATAACAAAGAAGACATGAAAATGTTTATGGACGTGGGAGTAGATGCGGTGATTACGAATTATCCGGATTTAGCTCTTAAATAGTTGACGAACCCTTTAAAACTGTGCATAATAGATGCTGACTGACAAGACACTTGAAATGACAGTTTGGAAAGGGAAAAGGATATGAAAGAGTTTTTAAAAAGAAAAAATATTATTTTTTCTGCAAAGAGGTACGGAATTGATGCCTTAAGCGCCATGGCGCAGGGATTATTTGCTTCTCTGCTGATTGGTACAATTATCAGCACATTGGGAGAACAGCTGGGAATTGATATTCTGGTAACAGTAGGAAATTACGCAAAAGGCGCAACAGGTGCGGCAATGGCAATCTCCATAGGATATGCATTACAATGTCCTCCACTGGTGTTGTTTTCACTGGCAGCAGTAGGAATGGCAGCCAATGAGCTAGGTGGAGCAGGTGGTCCTCTGGCAGTATTGGTTGTTACAATTTTTGCGGCAGAATTTGGAAAATTAGTATCAAAAGAAACGAAAATCGATATTATTGTTACACCATTTACAGCAATTGGTGTAGGTGTGCTTTTATCCCTGTGGTGGGCGCCGGCAATCGGCTACGCTGCAAGCAGTGTGGGAAATGCAATTATGTGGGCCACAGAGCTTCAGCCATTCTTTATGGGAATTCTGGTATCTGTAATCGTAGGAGTTGCCTTGACACTTCCAATCAGCAGCGCTGCAATCTGTGCGGCACTGTCTCTTACCGGACTTGCCGGAGGAGCTGCAGTAGCAGGCTGTTGTGCACAAATGGTTGGTTTTGCAGTGATGAGTTTTCGTGAAAATAAATGGGGCGGACTTTTCGCACAGGGAATTGGAACCTCTATGCTTCAGATGGGAAACATTGTAAAAAATCCAAAAATCTGGCTGCCGCCTACATTGGCATCCGCTATTACAGGACCATTGGCAACATGCTTATTTCAAATGAAAATGAATGGAGCCGCCGTAGCTTCCGGCATGGGGACTTGTGGTTTTGTAGGGCAGATTGGTGTTTATACAGGATGGATAAACGATATTGCAAGCGGAGCAAAAGCAGCCATTACACCTATGGACTGGATTGGAATGGTGCTGATTTGTTTTGTGCTTCCGGCAGTGCTCACATGGCTGATTGCGATTCCTTTTAGGAAACATGGATGGATTAAAGAGAATGATTTGAAATTAGACTTATAATTATAGGAAAATGGTGTTATAACAAAAAATTACGTTATGGCGCCATTTTTTTATATTTGTAAAAAATAACTAAAAATAATAGAAATAGTAAATAAAATTCATGGGAGAAAAATAAGTACTTTTGTTGAAATGTAAAGAAAACAGTGCTATTATATTATTGATATATCGTAAGGTATGAGTGAGTAATATAGAGTATGATGGCAAAGAAAATACAGAATATGAGAGACCTTGAAAGTTGTCACATCTGATTTATGGAACTATTGTTTTTTATAATTGTGTGGATTTTAAGGTTTAAGAAATATCCCCTCCCTTAAAAGTTTAATAATCAAAATTTTAGGGGGGGGGTAGTTGTATAAAGAGGTAAAGTATGAAGAGAATTGATTTCCATTGTCATGTGTTGCCGGGAGTTGATGATGGAGCGACAGAGGAAAAAGAAAGTTTACGTATGTTAAAGTTAGCGGCCAAACAAGGTGTTTATGCAGTGGTAGCAACTTCGCATTACTCTCGGCAGTTTCCAAATGAAAATCTGGAACAATTAAGGCGACTAAGAGAAGAACTGCAAAGAAAGATTAGGATAGAAATTAAAAAGGATTTTATTATTTATGCTGGTCAGGAAATTTTTTATACAGAGGATGTAGTAGAAAAACTGAAAGAAAAAAAAATTCTGACGTTAAATGAAAGCGCCTATGTGCTTGTTGAATTCTTTCCATCTACACCATATTCTATGATTCTTGACGCAGTGAGAAAACTTACTATGGCACAGTACATACCAATCCTTGCTCATTTTGAGAGATATACTTTTTTAAGAGAAGGAAATCACGTAGGTGATTTAATACAAATGGGAGCACTGATGCAAATGAATTATAGACCGATTGGCGGTAAGTGGTATACGGAGACAACTAGATGGTGCAGAAAGATGTTGAAAGAGGGTAATGTACATTTTCTGGGAACAGATATGCACAATACTGGTACAAGAAAGCCGGAGATTATGGAAGCTTCACGCTGGATGGAAAAGCATTTAGACAGAGAATATATAAAAGATATTTCTTATAGAAATGCAGAAAAAATTTTGATGAATCAAATTTTATAAATAAAATATAAAAGGTCAAAAGGTAGAGAACATCATGAGAAAGAATACAAAGATACTTAATTGTTTATTATTAGGGATATGTGTAGTTCTGGCAGCGTTATTTATAGGTTTTTTAGCATTTGATACTAAAACAGAAGCTGTAAGAAATCAAAAGCTGACTCAGGAAGCTAAGAAAACTAATGAAAAAGAAAAAGTAAAGGATGAAACCGCACAGGAAGCTAAGAAAGAACAAACCGAGGAAGAAGAGACACCAGAACGTCAAACGCCTACAGGGATTTCTTTTTGGGGAGATGAGTTTTTTGCAAAAGAAAATGAACTACAGTATTCTTCAAGAATAAAATTAGAAGAGAAACTAAAAGCTGAAGGATATATACTGGAGTATGCCAATAAAACATTGGCAGGAGCGGGAACCTTATCAATAATGAAAATGGCAGGGGTACCTCAGGATGATTTAGATAAGTATATTGAACAGCATAAAGTTAGTGCAGGATGGGCGACTCCAGCGGTGACAGAAACAGGAATTCGTGATTTGACTGCTGAAGAAATGGAGCGTTTTGATAAAGAGTATATTCCTATTATTACAATGGGATATTATGGTGGATGGAATAGAGACCCCAAAGAGCTGGCAGAACAGCAGCAAAAGGTGCTAGATACTTTTGGTGTGAACAAAGATAAATTTATTATTGTCGGAGTAAGACCAATGGATGGTAGTGTGAATATACCGGAATATGAAAAAGTAATGAAAGAAACATGGGGTGAGCACTATATCAGCACTGTTGATGTGTGCACAGTTACAACAACTACGGCTGATGGTCAGACTCAGGTTGCAGAGGCGCTTTATGAGAAATTATTAGAACTGGGATATATTTCTAAATAGTCGATATGTTGTATATAATAATAAATTTCTAAAAAATTTGGAAATAAAAGGATATTGAAAAATAGGTACACACCATATTATAATTGTGTTGAAAATATTAATTAAGAAAGAAAAGGGTAAATTCATGGAAAAAAAAATGGAAGAACAGAGCATTGATTTGATAGAAATATTTTATGTGTTAAAGCAGAAAATCTTGTGGATACTGGCAGCAGGTTTGCTGTTTGGATGCGGAGCAGCTGCTTATACACAGTTTTGTATCGCACCTACCTATACATCAACCTCCAGTATGTTGGTGCTTTCAAAGGAGACTACGTTGACATCTATGGCAGATTTGCAGCTGGGAACGCAATTAGCCAGTGACTATCAAGTATTGATTAAAAGTAAGCCGGTGATGGAGCAGGTAATTGAGAATTTGAATCTTAAGATTAGTCCAAATGCATTAAAGGGTATGGTATCCATTACAAATCCTGCTAATACAAGAATTTTAAATGTATCCGTTACCAGTACAGATCCTAAGCTGGCAAAGATTCTTGTAGATGAGCTTGCGGCAGTGTCATCGGAATATGTAGGAGATAAAATGGAAGTTATTCCTCCTAAGATTATTGAAAAAGGAGAAATTCCTACGTATAAAAATGGCCCTAATATAAAGAAAAATGCGTTTTTAGGACTTTTTGCAGGACTTTTTGCCAGTGCAGGTGTCTTTGCACTCTTGGCAATGATGAGCGATTTTATTAAAACAGAAGAGGATATTGCCAGATATTTAGATATTCCGGTATTAGCTACTGTACCAGATAGAAAAGATTATATTGGGAAAAATAAGAAAAGTGGAAGAAAGAAAAAGAAACATTAGGAGGATAAAAAAATCATGAATACGGAATTAAAGGTAGTAATGAAAGATCCTAAGCGTTCAGACTATTTCTATGAAGAAGCACTTAAAACTCTTCGTACCAATATACAGTTTTCGAATAAAGAAGTAAAAGTAATTTTACTTACCAGCTGTTACCCAAATGAAGGGAAAAGTGATATTGCCTTTAACTTATCAAAAGAAATGGGAAGTATAGGAAAAAAAGTATTGTTGCTGGATGCGGATATTCGAAAATCAGTATATGTAAAAAGATATAGTGTGAAGCAAGAAGTGAAAGGTCTGTCCCAGTATTTAAGTGGACAGGTGGATAAAGAACAGATTACCTATCAGACGAATTTTGAAAATGTAGATATTGTTTTTGCAGGTCCTATAGCACCGAATCCTTCTGAGCTTTTAAGTTCCAAGGAGTTTGATGACTTCTTAAAAGAAAAAAAAGAACAATATGATTATATTTTTGTTGATACACCGCCGATTGGTTCTATGATTGATGCTGCTGTAGTTGCAGAGAAAAGTGACGGGGCAATTTTAATCGTGGAAAGCGATGCAGTAAGCTATAAAGTAGCGCAAAAAGCAAAGCAGCAGTTAGAAAGAAGTAAGTGTCATATTTTAGGAGCGGTACTGAATAAAGCAGATTTGAAAAAAAGTAAATACTATTCATCATATTATGGAAAAAAATATGGCGGATATAGAGGAAGATAAGGAGATGATGAATAGAAAGAAAAAATATAAACTTGCAAGATTTGCAATTTTTACGGCTACACTTACAGTGGTAGGAGCAGGTGTTTATCTACTGTTGAAGAACCAACAAACAAAGACAGTAGAGATAGGAAACAGTGAGATAGAGGTAGAGCAGACAGATGTAGTTTTGTATGAAGGAAAAAAATATAAGTATAATGAACATTTAAGCAACTATCTTTTTCTAGGGATTGATAAAGAAGAAAGACAGGAAACTCAGGTAGGAAAAGCAGATGCCGGTCAGGCAGATGCGGTTTTTCTCTTTACCAGAAACAGAAAGGAAGGAACCCTTTCTGTATTGACAATACCAAGAGATACTATAACGGAAATTGAAGTATTTAATCAAGAAGGAAAAAGTACAGGGAAAACCCTAGACCATATAAGTTTGGCTTATGGATATGGTGACGGTGGGAGAGAAAGCTGTGCTTTAATGAGAGATGCAGTATCGAACTTGCTTTATGGACTTCATATAGATGGGTATTGCTCTATTAACATGGATGCAATTCCTATAATGATGGAACAAGTGAAAGAACTTACAGTGACAGTTCCAAATGACAGCTTGGAAGAAGTTTTTCCTCAGTGGAGTCAAGGGACAGAGGTTAAGCTTACCAAGGATAATATAGAAGATTTTATAAGATACAGAGATACTATAAAACCACATAGTGCTTTAAAGAGAATGGAGCGCCAGCAAGCGTTTTTGGCTGCTTATGGAGAAAGAGCAAAAGAGCTATACCAAGAAAATAGTTCTTTTATTACTAATTTATATACGGCAATAGAAGAATATATGGTAACAAACATTGGAAAAGATAATTTCTTAAAGATTATGCAAAATATGGAAGAAAGTGGAGCCGAGATGTGGACGCTTCCAGGAGAAGGGGTTACTGCAAATGGTTTCGATGAATATCATGTAGATGATACAGAACTGTATAAGGAAATAATAGAAAAATTTTATGAAGAAGCAAAATAAAAAATATTTTTTAATCATAGGTTTATGTCTGATAGGGGCTGCATCTTTTGCAGGTATTGGAATATATAAATATCTGCAGGAAAAAAATGCAGGGAAGATTTACGAAGAGATCAAAGAGGAAGCAGTTGTAGAAGAGACAGTGGAACCTGAACAGGAAGTTCAGCAGCCCAAGATAGAAATTCCAATAGATTTTGAAACACTGCAGGCGCAAAATCCGGATATTTATGCATGGATTAAAATTCCGGAAACAAACGTGGATTATCCTATTGTACAAAGTTCTGATGATAATGGGTATTATCTAAATCATGATATTTATGGAGAAAAGAAAGCAGAGGGAACTATTTTTACAGAAAATTATAATACAAAGACTTTTGAAGATCCGAATACTGTTATTTACGGACACGATATGAAAAATGGTTCCATGTTTCAAAGTATTCATAAATATATGGATAGGAGTTTTTTTGATAAAAATCGAGAAATTATCGTGTATCTTCCAGAACAGATTTTGCATTATGAAATATTTGCGGCTTATCTCTATGATAACAGGCATTTGCTTATGAGTTTTGACTTTTGGAATAAGGAAGAATATAAAAGGTATTTAGACAATGTTTTTGCTATGCGAAATATGAATGCTTTTATTGATACATCCATGGAAGTAACAAATGAGGATAAAATTATTACTTTATCCACTTGCTACGCAGGAATTTCAACTCAGAGATATCTGGTACAAGCTGTACTGGTATCTATAGAAAAATAAAAAGAAAGGAAGTGTAAGACCAATGAAAAAAAGATTTTTTGGAACTTTGCTGGCGGCAGCCCTTGTTGTTACACAGGTAGTTTCTGTATTTGCAGCAGGAAGTCGTACTACAGATGTAACTCTGGTAGGAGAATCTGCAGGATACTATGAAGTGTCAGAAGGCACAGCAGAAACTTTTTCTTATTTACATGAATCTGCGCCTCAGGTAGAAGCTAAGATTTTAGCTGTGAATGCCGGAAAAGAAACCCTTCAGAGCATTGCAGAGCTGGCTCCTGAACTGGCAAAGGAACTGGAAGGGAAGAGTTTGATTACAAAATTCTTTGATTTAGAACCTATCAATGGTGGAATCCGTACAGAAGATGGCAAATACAAAGTGACTTTATCTGTTCCTGCTTTGACAGAAGCTTTGACAAATGTAAGACTTCTTCACTACAGTACAGAGCGTAATTTGTGGGAAATTGTTACACCAACAGATGTAAACTATAAAAATAAGCAAATTACAGCAGAGTTTATTGATTTATCTCCCGTAGCAGTAATTGCGGATGTAGATGAATCTAGAACAGAAGGAAATGATACAACAGGTTCAGGCACATCTCCAAAGACAGGGGTAAACTCTGATTGGGGAATGTATATGGGAGTAGCAGTGCTTCTTTTTGGAACAGCAGTTGTGGTAATGAGAAAGACAAAAAAAGAATGTAACTAAAAGATACTGGGAGCTGCCGTTAGGACAGCTCCCGTGTCCCATAAAAACGAAATGAAGAGTTTAGAATAAGGGAAGGAAAGAAAAATAAGAACATGACTATAACGAAAGAAAATATAAAAATGACAAAAAATATACGTTGGATGCTTGTTTTTTATGATATGGGAGTATACGCAATTGCAGCGCTTCTTTTATTGGCTTTCTATGCGGGGGATGATAAGCTTTCGGGAAAAGGGATTGTTGAACAGGCTATTATCTCTATTGTGTGTATTTTTGCAGCACGTATCATTGGGAATATTTACGGACAGGTTTGGCGATATGGTGGAATACAGTGCTATATCAGATTATTATTTACAGATTTTGCAGGATTTTTGGCATATTTATGTTTGGAAAGTATTCTGCCTATTCAGCATATTACATTTGGAAGACTTTTGTCTTTAGTGAGTTTAAACTTATTAGGAGCATTGGCTATTCGTATGGTGTATCGTTATGCGTATAAATGCGGGAATCACGATACAGTAAAGGGGAAAATTTTACTAGTTTTATTCCGGATCTTTTCAGGAATGGAAGTTGGTAATGATAAAGATATACAGAAAATTAAAGTTGCAATTATTGGCGCCGGTCGTGTGGGAGTGGGACTGGCAGAAGAGCTTTTAAACAATAGTGAGGCGTCTTACACACCACGATGCTTTATTGACGTTAGTAAAGAAAAGGTAGGAAGGGAAATCCATGGAATTCCGGTGTATTCCGAGGATGAAGCTACTTTCCGTAAATTGGAAGAATTAGAAGTTCAGGAAATTGTGTTTGCTATTCCTTCTATGGATGCAGAAAAGAAAAAAGAACTTTACGATTACTATAAAAAAGCAGGTTATAAATTAAAAGTGTATGATTTCCCTACAGTATATGCAGTGGGTGGAAAGAGACATTTAAGAGAGTTTGATGCAGAGGAACTTTTATTTAGAAAACCTCTGGCAGTTGCGGATGAACGTACAAATGCTTATTACAAAGATAAGGTTGTTTTGATTACCGGTGGGGGTGGTTCTATTGGTTCTGAATTATGTCGCCAGTTAGCAAAAATGGCGCCTAAGCAGTTGATTATACTGGATATTTATGAAAATGGGGCTTATGATGTGCAGCAGGAATTAAGAATTGCTTATAGTGGTAAACTGAACCTTAAGGTGGAGATTGCCTCCATTACTAACCGAAAAGCAATGGAAAGAGTGTTTGAAACCTATCATCCTCAAATTGTTATTAATGCAGCAGCCCATAAACACGTACCTCTTATGGAGCACAACTGTATTGAAGCCATTGAAAATAATATTTTTGGAACAAAGGTTGTGGTTGGGCTTTGTGAAGAATATGGGGCAGAACGCTTTATGATGGTTTCTACAGATAAGGCAGTAAACCCTACAAATGTTATGGGGGCTACAAAAAGAATGTGCGAGATGATTGTACAGAGTGCAAGTACCCACGGCAAGGTAAAATACAGCATCACACGTTTTGGAAACGTGCTGGGAAGCGCCGGTTCTGTAATTCCGTTATTTAAACGTCAGATTGCCAACGGCGGACCAGTTACTATTACAGATAAGAGAATTATCCGATACTTTATGACTATTCCGGAAGCTTCACAGTTAGTTCTTCAGAGCGGCGCTATTGCCAATAACGGAGAATTGTTTGTACTGGATATGGGAAAACCGGTGAAAATCATGGACTTGGCAGAGAATATGATCCGCCTGTCCGGTGTACATGGTGTGGAAATCGTGGAAACAGGATTAAGACCGGGAGAAAAGCTGTATGAGGAATTGCTGGTAAAAACTGAGGAACTTGATAAGACAAGCAACAGTATGATCTTTATCGAAAGAGACAAGGCGCTAAGCGCTGATGAAATTGATAGCAGATTGGGTGAGCTGAAAAAAGCTTGTGAAACAGGAGATGATTTAGAAGCAAAAGAAGTGCTGAGAAAAGTGGTTCCGACGTTTAAGACTCCGGAGGAAGTTAATAAAAAGGTAACAGCGTAAATATATGATTTAAGTGAGATGGACAACAAAGGGGAAGAAGAAATGAGAAAAGAAATAAAACCATTTGAAAATAAAATTTGGTTAGCCAGTCCGTATATTCATGAAAATTCCAGAATGTATGTAGAACGAGCTTTTGATACCAACTGGATGTCTACAATAGGGGAAAATATAGATTATTTAGAAAAAGGGATATGTGAATATGTAGGATGCAAGGCTTCAGTAGCGTTGTCATCAGGAACAGCAGCTTTACATTTGGCTGTAAAACTGGCAGGAGTGAAAGAAGGAGATATTGTTCTGTGTTCGGATATGACTTTTGCAGCAACTGTAAATCCTGTGAGTTATGAAAAAGGAATTCAGGTTTTTGTGGATTCAGAAAGAGAAACTTGGAACATGGATCCGGAAGCACTGGAACTGGCATTGAAAAAATATGAGGGAAAAGCAAAAGCAGTTATTGTGGCAAACCTTTATGGAACTCCGGCTAAGTTAGATAAAATACAGGAGCTTTGCGAAAAGTATAATGCAATACTCATTGAAGATGCTGCGGAGTCACTTGCAGCTACTTATAAGGGAAAACAGACAGGAACTTTCGGGAAATATAATGCGATTTCTTTCAATGGAAATAAAATTATTACAGGAACTTCCGGAGGAATGTTAATGTCTGACAGTGAGGAAGATATTGCAAAAGCCAAGAAATGGTCTACCCAGTCGAGAGACGACACTCCTTGGTATCAACATACGGAGTTAGGCTATAATTATCGTATGAGTAATGTATTGGCAGGAGTTGCTAGAGGACAGTTAGAATATTTAGACGAACATAAGGCAGGAAAAAAGAAAATTTATGAGAGATATAAAGAAGGGTTAAAAGATACTCCGGTAACAATGAACCCGTATTTGAAAGAGTCGGATCCTAACTTTTGGCTGTCTTGTATAACAATTGACAAAGATGCTTATGAAGAAGGGATTGGTCCGGGAAAAATTCGTAAAGCATTGGCAAAATATAATGTAGAGAGCAGACCTATCTGGAAACCTATGCATATGCAGCCGATTTATGAGAATAGAGATTATGTGACTCTTCCGGGAGAAAATATAGGAACAGACATTTTTGATCGAGGAGTTTGTCTTCCAAGTGATTTAAATATGACAGAGGAAGAACAAGATATTGTAATTGATATTATCAAAGAATGTTTCGAATAAGAAAAGTGGGGAGTACGGGATAATGAATGGTCAAAAAAACGCAGGATTTGAACATAAAAAGGGTATCTATGAGAAATACATAAAAAGACCTCAGGATTTTTGTTGTGCATTATTAGCGATAATTGTGTTATCACCTGTTATGTGCATTACGGCAATATTAGTTAGAGTTAAACTTGGTGCTCCGGTTATTTTTAAGCAGGAACGTCCTGGATTAAATGGTAAAATATTTACTTTGTATAAATTTCGTACTATGACGGATAAAAAGGACGAGAATGGACAACAACTTCCAGACGAAGAAAGAATGACAGGGTTTGGTAGAATGCTTAGAGCTACGAGTCTAGATGAGTTACCAGAACTCATTAATATGCTAAAGGGTGATATGGCAGTAGTTGGACCTCGACCGCTTTTGGTAAAATATTTACCACGTTACAATGAACATCAAGCTAGGCGTCATGAAGTGAGACCGGGATTTACAGGATATGCACAAGTGAATGGGAGAAATTCAATAACATGGGAAGAAAAATTCAATAAAGATGTGTACTATGTTGATCATATTTCTTTTCTGGGAGATTGGAAAATAATTTTTCAGACGGTGAAAACAGTATTAAAAAGAGAAGGAATTAGTTCTGAAGGTTCAGATACAATGGAAGAGTTTAAAGGAGAAATGTAAGTTTCAACATATAAAGACATTAATTGGGAATTCAGAATAAAAAAATTAGATGTATTAGATTTAAGGAGAAAAGATGAATATTTTATTTTGCAGTGCAGGTCGCAGATGCGAATTGCTCAAAGATTTCAGAAAAACAATGGGGAATAATGGGAAAATAATTGCTACAGATATTAGTGTAACAGCTCCAGCTATTTATATGGCTGATAAACACTATATTGTTCCATGTATAGAGGATAAAAATTATATTCCGACTATCTTAGATATTTGTGAAAAAGAAAAAATTCAAGCAGTGACGACTTTGATAGATCCAGAGATTATGTTACTTGCTGAACATAGGAAAGAATTTGAAAAAATCGGAGTGGAAGTTTTAGCACCATATAAAGAAACAGCAGAAATTTGTTTTGATAAGTTTGAAATGTTTAAATATTTACAGAAAAAAAGAGTTAATACAGTATTAACATATGGTGATATTGAAACATTCGAGAAAGGATGGGACGAGGGGAAGATAGATTTTCCTGTATTTGTTAAACCTAGAAAAGGTAGTGGATCAGTAGGGGCACGTAAGATTGGAGATATCGAGACATTAAAAAAGGCAATGTTAGAAGATTCTAGCTTGATTATTCAAGAGTTTATGGGGGATGCGTTAGATGTAGATGCTGATATATATGTGGATACGATTAGCAATCAAGCTGTTTCTTTGTTTAGTAAGAGAAAACTTGAGACAAAGATTGGAGGCGCAAGTAAAACTATATCATTTAAAGATGAGAGGTTGAATCAATTTGCAAGAGAAGCATTGAAAATCTTTAAATTTAATGGTCCAATAGATATGGATTTATGGTATAAAAACGGGAATTATTATCTGTCAGAAATAAATCCAAGATTTGGGGGTGGTTATTTACATGCATATGGGGCAGGAGTAGATTTTGTGAAACTTATTGAAAAAAATGTCAATAAAATAGAAAATCAACCCTGTTTTGGAAATTATGATGATAATGTTGTGATGATGATGTATGATAGTGTTATTATTGAAAAGATTGAAGGCGTATAGAAGTATTTATAGGAAAAGAGCTGAACCTAATAGAATATTTTTAGAACTGGATATTTTAATAAACATAGCAAGAAAGGAAGTTCTGATATTATGAAGAAAGTTTGTTTTATTACAACTGTCTCAGGAACACTAGAAAGCTTTGTTCTTGAATTTGCAAAATATATGCATGATAATGGCGAGTATGATATTACTTTTATTTGTAATAAAGATGATGGATTTGCCAATTTGTTGCCAACATATATTCATTGTATTCCAGTTGATATGAAGAGAGGAATTAGTATAGGAGGAGTGTCTGCTTGTTTTAAGATGTGGAAAGTTTTTAAAAAAAATAAGTATGATTTAATTCAGTATTCAACTCCTAATGCTGCTCTATATGCTTCTATAGCGGGGTGGTTTGCAAAAATACCTGTACGATTATATTGTCAATGGGGGCTGGTCTTCGTAGGGTTTAGCGGTTTGAAGAGAAAAATCTTTAAATATGAAGAAAAGTTAGTGTGCAAGCTTTCATCGTGGATAGAACCTGATAGTTGGGGAAATCTTGAGTTTTGCCATAGAGAAAAAATATATCCTAGGCAAAAAGGATCTGTGGTACATAAAGGGAGTGCAAGTGGAGTTTCATTAGAAAAATTTGATATATCAAAAAAAGAGATATATCGTATCGAAGTAAGGCGTAAATTTGGAATTCCAGATGATATTTTTGTGTATGGATTTGTTGGAAGGATTACTGGTGATAAGGGAATTAATGAATTGCTTTTAGCAACAAAAAGTATTTTAGAACAATATAAGGATATATGTTTGTTGCTGGTGGGAGGAATTGATAAAGAAGAGTCTGTTGATACAAAATTGTATGAGTGGTCAAAAACGAACAATCGCATTATCTATTGTGGAAATACAAACGAAGTGCAAAAATATATGGCAGCAATGGATTGCTATATTATGCCGAGCTATCGAGAAGGCTTTGGTCTTACAGTTGTAGAAGCGGGTGCAATGGGGGTACCCGTGATTTGTACGAATATACCAGGGCCGACCGATGCAATTCATGATGAAGTGAATGGAATTATCGTTGAAAAGAAAAATGAAAAAGCACTAAAAGATGCTATTTTAAGATTATATTCCGACAGAAAGTTAGCCGAAAGGCTTGGTGCTGCTGGATACGAAAACGTGAAAGAAAATTACGAACAAAGCAATCTATTTAAATACATTATTGAGGATAGAGAGAGATTGTTAATGGCAAGCGATAGGAGAAAAGCAAGAAGATGATTTCAATTATTATGGGAATATATAATTGTGCGTCTACTTTGGTAGAGGCATTAGATTCAATTGTAAATCAAACATATAAAGATTGGGAACTTATCATGTGTGATGATGGATCTAGTGACAGGACATATGAAATTGCAAAGGAGTATATGCAACAGCACCCTGAATACAGAATGAAATTGATTCGACACGAAAAAAACAAAGGCTTAAATCAGACATTGAATGACTGCTTGAAGGAAGCAGAAGGCGAATATATAGGACGTATGGATGCAGATGATATCTCTTTACCTACGAGGTTTGAAAAAGAAATTGCTGAGTTTAAAAAGGATCCTAGTTTGTCGGTAGTAAGTTGCCCTATGATTTATTTTGATGAAAGTGGTGATTGGGGAATAGGAAGATGTAATAGTATATATCCAGAAAAGAAAAATTTAGTTTATGGAACTATTCATGCACATGCACCATGTTTAATAAAATCTGAAGCAATTCAAGCAGTAAAGGGGTATAGTATTGGAAGCAAATTATTAAGGGTTGAAGATTGGCATTTGTGGATAAAAATATATGCATCTGGACGATACGGAAAGAATTTGCAAGAACCTCTTTATAAAATGAGAGATGATCAAGCGGCTACTAAGCGGAGGAGATTCAGATTTCGTTTGAATGAAGCATACGTTTCAAGATTAGCGGTAAAAATGTTGGACCTGCCCAAATGGATGTATTTATATTCAATACGTTTTATAATAGTGGGACTGATTCCGATGCCTCTATATAATTATATGCATAGAAAAAAGATAAATATTAGAAGTTAAGAAGGAGAAAAAGTTGATAGATTTATTAGGGCTAATTATACTATGTGTTATATTTGCATATATTGTCCAAAGTAGAACTTGTTGTTATTCTTCGGTTAGAGAAGGTGTTACGGTAGACATTCAATCACGTGTTGTGTGTGTTTGCGTTTTAATAGCATTTATATTATTTGCAGGGTTAAGAAGTAAATATAATGATACTAGTAATTACATGCAAGCGTTTGAGTTAATTGACACGACGGATTTGAATGTATCAATTTTGTTAGAACCATATGGCGGATTTGATATGTATCAGAAACTAATAAAAAAATACATAAGTGAAAATCCACAATTTTTAATTTTTATAACAGCAATCATAACAAATGTGTTATATTTTAGATTTTATATACGTCATACAAATAAATTTTGCGAAATGATATTTCTTTATGCAATAGGAAACTATGTTTTTAGTATGGCAGGATTGAAACAAGCAGTAGCAGTAGCAATTAGTTTGTATGCTATCGAAAATTATATGGACGGAAAATATATTAAAATGATAATATTGTTATTCATTGCAATGACATTTCATCCATATATAATATGTCTAATATGTGTTCCATTTTTGAAAAAAAATATATGGGATAGAAAAACAATTGTTGTGATTGTTCTGTGCTTTTTTGCATTTATTAATTTGGATAAAGTATTTGAAATATTTAGTTTAATTGGAAAAGATTATTCTAATGGGGTATTTAATGATTATACCATTAATCCAATACGTGTAATAATAGAATCAATACCAATAATATTGTCATTTTATTATAGAAAACGATTGAATCAAAGTACAAATAAAATGTTAATATTAGGTATAAATATGAAAATTATATCATTTATTTTTATTGTAATGGGATTATTTGCAAATCCAATTTATTTTGGACGTATGTCGACGTATTTTACTGCTTTATCAACGATTGCAATACCAGAGATGCTGGCAATAATTTGGAGAGAAAGCAGAAATAAGAAAGTGTATATTCTCGGATATTATCTCTTTTTTTTCGTGTATTTTTTGATGGATATGACAAAAATAGGAACTATTAGTATATTTACAGATCAATTTTACCATGTTTCATTTAGTGAGTTATTTTGAGGAGGAAGTCTAACATGATACCAAAAAAAATTCATTATTGCTGGTTTGGAAAAGGGGATAAACCTAAATTGGCAAAAAAGTGTATAGGAAGCTGGAAAAAGTATTGTCCAGATTACGAAATTATTGAATGGAATGAAAATAATTTTGATATTAATCTTAACCCTTATACTAAATGGTGCTATGAAAATAAAAAGTATGCTTTTTTAAGTGATTATGTAAGACTTTTAGTAGTATATCAAAACGGTGGGATATATTTTGATACAGATGTTGAATTGCTTAGAAATCCAGATTTTTTGTTGAGAACCCCGGCATTTTTTGGGTTTGAAACCAATGGAACAGAAGTCTCAAATGCGAAAGGTGTTGATAAAAATAGCGATTTAATCTACGGTTCAGTCGCAAGCGGCTTAGCTTACGGTTCGATTGCGAATGGTTTAGCTTTGAAGATGATGATTAAAGAATATGATTTCTTACTGGATGGAAAACATGGAGTGGTTATGTGTCCACAGTTAAACACACAGGCATTAGAAAAGATAGGATTAAAAAGAGATGGTTCTTATCAAGAGTTTGAATGGGGAACAGTTTATCCGAAAGAATATTTTAATCCTTATGAAAGTACAACAGGACGTTTAAATAAAACTAAGAATACAGTTTCCGTTCACTGGTATATGGGAAGTTGCCTTACGACAGCACAAAAAATTCGTTCTATGGTAAGCAAGCCATTGCACCGTGTTTTTGGTACGGATTTTATGAAAAAAATGAAAACTAAGAAAGGTTAAGAAATATAATGGAACCATTAGTCAGTATAATTGTTCCTGTATATAATGTAGAGTTATATATAGAGAAATGTATTAAGTCGTTAATAAATCAATCATATAAAAATATAGAAATTATATTAATAGATGATGGCTCATTGGATAGAAGTGGTGAAATATGTGATGAGTATCAAATAATAGATCCTAGAATTAAAGTTTATCATAAAGTCAATGGTGGGTTGTCTGATGCCAGAAATTATGGACTAGATCATATTCGAGGAGAATATGTTTTTTTTATTGATAGTGATGATTGGATTGAACTGGATAGTATTAAAAAATTAATAGATTTTACCATTATGAATAATGTAGATATTGTATGTTATGGGATAAACGATTATGTGGGTGATAGCATATTATCTAGAAGAGGTGCTTTAGATTGCAAAATATTAAATGGTAAAGAGGCCTCACATTTATTAGTAGAAAAAGGTGATGAAGTTGGTATTGTTGTCTGGAATAAATTATATAAAACGCAATTATTCGAGAATATTAGATTCGAGAAAGGGAAAATTAATGAGGATGTTTTTTTTACACCAAAGATTATTTATTCAGCAACAAAAGTAGGAATAATTAACTACTATGGATATAATTATGTTAAAAATCGCACAGATAGTATATGCAATAAGTCACTTTCTGTGAAAAATATAGATGCCGTAGATGCTTTTTATAGTAATAGTGCTTTTTTTGAAGGAAAAGATGAATATTTGTTTCAAGTCTATAAGATTAAAGCAGCGCATATTATGCTTGATTTATACTGTAATGCAAAAAATGAAAACAATAAGGAGCTGTGTAATGTTATATTAAAAAGATATAAAAAAAATGCATACTCAACTCTGAAAATATGTTTAAGAATTAATAATAAAGAATTTGTAAAAAATATAATTTTTTGTTTTTCAAAAAGGTTATATTTTAAATGCTGGTTGAATAAAAAAATGGGGGGTGACTAAAG
>SKEA01000685.1_pt1 | contig 28857 bp, 27 predicted proteins | sample 4826601 | NCBI WGS metagenome assembly SKEA01 (sample SAMN11008821, study PRJNA524170) | human gut metagenome | biome: Human fecal sample; material: Feces; isolation source: fecal sample from pouch patient p13, p53 | host: Homo sapiens | place: Israel: Tel-Aviv | collected 2016-07-06 | reverse complement strand
GGTGAGACTAGTGAAACCAGAGCTAAAAGGAAAAGCGAAAAAGTTTGCTGATAATTATCTTGCTAATGGTTTGAATGCTACTCAAGCCTATCTTGAAGCGGGATATAAGGTGAAAACAGAAGCTGCTGCTGCTAGTGCTGCAAGTCGTTTGTTAAGAACTGTTAAGGTATCTACATATATTGACTATCAGTTAGATATGATTGAAAAATCAAAAATTGCAGAAGCCACAGAAGTTCTGCAAACTTTGACCCGAATCATGCGGCGAGAAGAAACAGAGGATCAAGTAGTAATTACTAAAAATCCTACTGCTGTAACGTTGGAATCTGCCGAAGGAGAATTTTATGATAAATTCGCTTACGAAGAATCTGCTGAAGTGGTTCAGACAAGGACAAAAAATAGTGACGTTGTTCGAGCTGCTGATTTGATTGGAAAATATCATAAAATGTGGACTGATAAATTTGATATCGATGGCAACATGGATTTGAAGGTGGTGGTCGATTATGGCGATGGCGGCAACGAAGCGCCAGATGATAGTTAAGGTTCAGTTCAATGAAAATTTTCGGGACTACAACCAAACGAAGAAGAGATATCGACTAGCCAAAGGTTCAGCAGGCTCTGGAAAATCGGTTAATACAGCGCAGGATTACATCATTAAGCTCGGTGATCCAAACTACAAAGGTTCTAATTTGTTATGTGTAAGAAAAGTTGCAGAATCCAATAAGGATTCCACTTTTGCTGAACTAAAAGCAGCGATTTATAAAATATATGGCTCGAATTATCATCGATACTGGATTATACGCAGCAGCCCACTAGAACTTGAAAATAAAATTACTGGTAATAAAGTAATTTTTCGAGGGATGAAAGATGATAGTCAAAGAGAAAAAGTGAAGTCCATTACATTTGCTAATGGGAAACTTACTTGGATTTGGGTGGAAGAAGCAACTGAACTCTATGAAGCTGATGTTGACATTCTGGATGACCGCTTGCGTGGAGATCTATCCTTCAATCCTCATTTATACTATCAAATGACTTTTACTTTCAATCCAGTATCAGCCACGCATTGGATCAAAGCAAAGTACTTTGATGTTAGACATCCGGATATTTTTACTCATCAGTCCACGTATCTTCAAAATCGCTTCATAGATAAAGCATATCATCGACGAATGATGATGCGTAAAGAACGTGATCCCGATGGCTACAAAGTTTATGGACTAGGCGAGTGGGGAGAAACTGGTGGTCTTATCCTTACTAACTACGTTATAGAAAATTTTAATACGAATCCTGAACGATTCGATTATATGGTAAACGCTCAAGACTTTGGGTTTAATCACGCTGATGCTATTGGTGAGGTTGGATTTAAAGATGGTGAGCTTTTTTTGTGTCGTGAGATATACGAGTATGAGAAGGACACAAGCGAGTTGATCCAAATTGCGAATGAAAAGCGATTCAATAAGAAACTTGTTATGTGGTGTGATTCAGCTGAGCCAGATCGAATTAAAATGTGGAAAAAGGCTGGATATCATGCAGAGGCGGTTGTAAAAGAACCAGGGAGTGTTTCAGCACAAATAGATCATTTGAAGCAATCGCGAATACATATTCATCCAAGCTGCACCATGACAATTAAGGAAATACAACAATGGAAGTGGCGTAAGGACGAACGAACTAATACATTTACTGATGAACCAGTGAATTTCTTCGATGATGCTATGGCGATGTTGCGTTATTCCATTGAGTTTGAACGAAGAAAAGGACAAGAACCTAGAAAACGGAGAGCAAACAGAAAAACAGCATTTTAGGAGGTGGAATATGACATCGAGAATTATCAGTGGTGGTAAAAGCGGAGATGTACCGATAAAGAAACAGAACATCAAGATTCAGAAAAAGAGAAGGCTGACATATAAAATGTCTGGTGGCAGAGAACAATTTAGAGACTTAACTTTGTTGAATCCGCCGTACGATTTGTCTGTGCTACGTTCGATCACTGATCTATCAGATATTTTAAATCAGTCTATTGAAGCCTACAAAACAAACGTAGTTGGCTTTGGAATGGGTATTCGCTACAAAGTCGAAGATTTGGAAGAAACGGAAAAAATGAAAGCCGAATGGAATCACCTTGAATCATTGGTGAAAGAACTCTGCTACGAACGACCAGCTAAAGAAGTAATTGAGGAAGTCATTCGTCACGTGGAAGAATGTGGTAATGGATTTCTAGAGGTAATTCGAAACGGCAAAGGTGAGGTCGTTGGTATTGATTCGATTAAGCCAGAGTACATGTTCGTTACAAAACTAAATAGAGTGGTAAACGAAAACGGACAGGATATCAAAGTCCGTTATTTTTGTTTCCGAGATCCGCTAATGGATTCAGGAGTTGAGAGCGGCACCTGGTACAAAACGTTCGGTGATCCTACACCGCTAAATGTGAATGGTTCGGTCGGAAAAGAAGGCAGTGGAACCGCAACTGAAGTCATTCATCTTAAGAACGGTGACTTCCAAGACCCATATGGTGTTCCTCGCTGGATTGGTGCATTGATAAAGGTTATTGGCAATCGCAAAGCGGATGAATTGAACTACAGATATTTTACCCAAGGCCGACACATTCCATTAGCAATCACATTGGAGAATGCCCAATTAACCGCTGAATCGGAAGCGACCCTTCAATCCTATGCGAATGCGATTGGCGGAGAGGAAAATCAACACAAGTTTCTATTATTAGAAGCTGAGAAAGTAACACCAGCTGATGCGATGCTTGGCGAAGATGATAAATATAAGCCGGCAATACGAATCGAAAAGTTAGCTGATATTTTACAGAAGGATGCGTTGTTTCTCGAATATGATAAGAATGTGATTGATTCTATATTAGGCTCGTTTAGATTACCACCAATCTATGTTGCGAGATCAAGTGACTATACTCGTGCTACAGCTGAGACGGCTAAGGAACTAACAGAGGAACAAGTTTTTCAGCCGCTGCGTGAATCTTATGAGGCTAGAATGAACTCACTGTTCCGAGAATATGAATTCCAGTATGTAGAAATCTTCTTCAAGACTTCGAACATTGTCAAAATGGATGACATCAAAGCGATTCTTGAACCCGCTATTGAGGCAAAAGCAGTCGCTCCGAATGATTTACGAGATGTTGTTGGTAAAGTCTTAAACAAGCCTTTAGAGCCATTTGATGGCGATGAATACAACAAACCTATTCTTACTAATAGTCAAGGGAATGCGATTGGTTCACTTACTGGTGAAATTGATCTCGAAAAAGCTTATGGTAGGTCTGAAACAAGTGAGTTAGCAGCAACTTTACGCAGGCTGATCAAAGAAGTGAGGTCCTAAGATGGATGATTCTCAAATGATAGAATTGGCTTTTCTAATCAAAGAAGAAGAGGACAAGGAACTAAAGAAGCTACTGGAAAATGCAGAATATCAGTTTGTCGATTTGCTAATGGAGTACATTTTGTTGGTAGAAATAAAGATTGAAGATGCCTTTCAGACAGATTACGAGGAACTGCAAAACATAGTTGATAAGTTGATCCAGAAATTCAAGAAGAAGCCGCCAACCGAAAAACAATTAAAGCGAGCAATGAAAAATCGCTCTTTTGATTCAACGATGAAAAATGAAATCGTTCCTGAATTAGAAGCGGCGTTTTTTGCGTTACTGGAAGTATTCAAAAAGCAATACGGTAGTGATTTACCTTTTGATGCAAACTCAGAAGCCTATAAAGAACTGAAAAATTGGTTAAAGGATTTGCCCAATGAACTGCGTGAAACAACGGAAAGCGCGGTTAGTCGTGAACTCGATAAATATTACGAAAAAGACGACGAGGAGAAAAAGGAAGGTATTTCTTTAGCGGAACTGGCAGTTTTCGGATATGTCCGCGCTCGATTGATCGCCATCCTTGAAATAACTCGGATGTATAGCGGTTCTCAATACGAAGCGATGATGCTAAACCGTCATGTGATTGGAAGTACGTGGCGGCATGCTGATGGTGTTAAGGAGCCACGATCGGCACATGTATCCGCTGATGGAATGACGGCGGCCAAAGGGGAGTTTTTCTATATCAATGGCACATTCATTCGATATCCGCGTGATCCATTAGCGCCAATTAAGGAAACCATCTATTGTCACTGTTGGCTTGATCCGATTTTCGATCGTTCAAAAAATGAAATTGAATATGAGATTGAAAAACCGCCAGTAGATTAAAGGAGTGAAAGATATGGAAAACCAAGAAAACTGTAGCAACTTTCGACAGATGACGTTAACTAGCTTGTTATTACTGTTCCATAAGACTCATTTGAATTTACTTGATTATGAGAGAAAGCCTCCTGATGAATCGAATAAAGAAGACGATCGGCAGTCTTTGCCAGAAAGGACAGGTGATCCGGCTTGAAGCCATATCTAATGAATCGAGAACAGCGAAAGGTGGTGATAAAATGCGAAAACTAGAAAATGTAAAAGTAACACACGTGTCTTACGTTGACAAAGCGGCGAATAAGAAATCATTTTTCCTGACAAAAGCGGAAGGCAAACCGACATTTGAAACGGCTGTCAAGCTCGTGACGAAAGCTGACGACCCGCAAAAGCTTGTATATGGTGTTGTTTATGAACCTGAAACAGAAGATGCTCACGGCGATTATATGGATGCTGAGACGATCGAAAAAGCGGCACATAGCTTTATGGAAGACTACCAACAAATTGATAAGCAGCATGATTTTACCACTAGTGCTGGTAAAGTTGTTGAAAGCTATGTAGCGCCTGTCGAAATGACAATTAACGACACAACAATCACTAAGGGAACATGGGTACTCGTAACAAAAGCGACAGACGAAATGTGGGAAGATATTCAAAAAGGAGAATTCACAGGATATTCACTCGCTGGAACTGCAGAGGTTGAAGAAATCAAAAAACAGACGAAAAACAATTTCAATCGAAGGAAGACTTTCCGAGATGTGAACGCGGCTATCGAAGCTTTCCAATCTGCTGCATGGTCCATATTAGACAACTATTCGTCCGATGATGCAGATAAAGTTGCAGAAATTCAAAAAGAGGTAAGTGAATTATCCGAATTAATCGGAACCATACAAACAACTAAAGCAGTAACAAAGCAGGGCGTGGTTAATGGGATCAAGTCCTTTTTTAGTACGAAAAAATCAAAGGAGGAACACGAGATGACAGAAGAAGAATTAAAAAAAGCATTAGGTGAAGCTCTAAATCCAATCACAGAGCGCCTTCAGAAATTAGAAGACGCTAAAAATGGTGAAGGCGAGCTTACTGATGAAGAGAAGAAGAAAAAGGAAGAAGAGGCTGCTGCTAAGAAAAAGGTGAAAAAAGAAGCATTTACTGCTGAAGACATCACTAAAGCAGTTCAAGAAGCGGTAGCTCCTTTGAATGAAAAGGTTGAGACGCTTGAAAAAGCTCGTTTCAGTAACAATCAAGAACAAAATTACACAGAACAGATTGAGAAAGAAGAAGATGTTTTCGGAAGTCTATTCTCAGTAAAAGGAGGAAATGAATAATGGCAAGTAACCAATCAATTATTGAAAAAGCAACGATGACATTAAGTGATTTAGCAGCTGGCGGATTAATGAATCCTATGCAATTCAAAAAGTTTTATCAAATGCTGATTGATCAGCCAACGATCATTAATGAAGCACGAACTGTCCCAATGACGTCAGATGCGATGAAAATTGAAAAAATCGGATTCGGTCAACGTATCTTACATCCTGGAGTTGAAGCAACAGCTTTAGATGCTAGCAAGCGATCAAAACCAACGACAGGTAAAATCGAATTGAATGCAAAAGAAGTGATTGCTGAAGTAAATATTTCTTACGATACGTTGGAAAACAACATCGAAGGGGGAAATTTGCACAATACGATTATCAGTATGATTGCAGAACGTGCTTCTTTGGATGTTGAAGAGCTAATTGTCAATGGAGATAAAACTTCTTCTGATCCATACTTAGCATTGTTGGATGGATTACGAAAACAAGCAACTTCACATATTGTCGATCACGACGGCGGAGACTTTAAACGTCCGCTATTGAAAAAGCTTTATGGTTCTGTACCTGCTAAGTATTTACGAAACCCAGCTGATTTCCGATACTATATGAGTCATGTTAATGAATTAAACTGGCGTGATGAAATTGCCAATCGTAATACCGGACTTGGTGATACGACTTTAACGGGAACAAATCGTCCTGCTGCATATGGAGTACCTACTAAAGGGATTGCGATGCTGCAGCCTTACGACGCTACAGTAAGCGGAGGAGCTGAAAAAGTATCGGACTTATTACTAACTCACCCAAAAAATATTGTATTAGGTGTCTCTCGTAATGTTCGATTGGAATTCGATAAAGACATCCGTTCTCGGACGTTCATTATAGTATTAACGATGAAACTAGATACTAAATTTGAAGAAGAAGACGCAGTGGCAAAAGCTATCAATGTAAAACACGAAATTATCTAGGAGGTCGTTTTTTATGCAGTATACAGTGAAAAGTGCCGTTGAAGGAAAAGATTATTTCTTTCGTGAAAAACAAATCACATCTTCATCACTAACTGAAATCACAGAAACTGAAAAGAAGTATTTGGAAACTGTGGATGCATTCAAATTCATTTTTGAGCCAGTCGAACAAGAAGAGGCTTGTAATGATGATAAAACAGAACAATCAGCAGAAGAAGCTTCCAGCGCAGAGTTTCCAAAAATGATTAGTCGTGGAAACTATCAGTTGTCTAATGGTGAAAGTTTTATCGGAAACAAAAATGATGCTATCGAAGCTGAAAAAGCATTAGAAAAGTAGGTGGGCGGTATGGCTCAAGCTTATGTTGACGAAAAGTATTATGAAGAAGTATTCGAGGGAACACCTGTCGAAAATGGCAAGTTCTCTCGATTTTCTAAACGTGCAACTGAAATAGTTGACGCGTTGACAGAGTATCAGATTCTCAAAATAGGGTTAGATAAGTTTTCTGAGGATGTTCAAGAACTGATCAAGAAAGCATGTTGCGCCCAGATCGAGTACTATCAAGTTGAAGGTATTGATGTAGATATAACAGGAACGCCCAAAAGTTCATTAAGCTATTCCATCGGTGACTATAGCCGATCTGCAAGTGGTGGATCTACTAGCCGACAAGCTGGGAGAGTAGCGCCTTCTTGCTTAATGTTTTTGGAGGGAACAGGACTCCTACGAAAAAGGAGCGTGAGAATCGGTGTTGTTTGATGATTTATTGATTCATACATGCGACCTGACATTGCCTGGAGAAAAGTATGTTGGTGAGGATAAATGGGGACGACCTATCTATGAAAAAAATGAACCTGAAACTGTCAAATGTCGATTCATGACGAAAAAAGTTTATGTAAGGAATTCGTCTGGTACCGATCGAGTAATAGAAATGAGTTTGCATCTAACACCAGATACAGCAGTCGATCCACAAATGACTGTTGAAAACATCAAGGATGATAAAGGGAATTTGCTCACCACGGCAAATCTTGAAGTGGACTCTATCACGCCTCATTATGACGATCGCACGCTTCATCATTACAAAGTTTTCTTAAAGGGCGCTGAGTAGCATGAAGAAGAAAATGCAGTACAAGTCGAAATTTGCAGCAGTATCGATTTCACTTGATTCCGAGACACTCGGCGGTTCAAGATCGATGAAAGATGCTAGAAAAGCTTTGGTTTCTGAAATGGCTAAGGAATGGGCGAAGAGTGCGAAAGAAGTTACTTCTGCTGATAATCACATAGATACTGCAGCGTACATTAACTCGCTCGGATTCATTACTCATTATTTGGGTCCAAGCGGTTCCGCTGTTGGCCCGATCATTAATGAATGGGAAGAGACGGGAACTAAAACTACTCTCAAGACTGGATCAGGCGTACCATACGCAATTTATCTAGAAGGTCGTTACAACATTTACGCCAGAGGACTTGAAAACGGCATGGATCGGATGATCAGTTCTGGTTTGGACGTGATGAAGAAAGTTTTACGAACATAGAAAGGGGTAGCTCGATGGATTTTGTCGATGCTTCAAGCAGTATTCGGGATTTCCTGAAGGCTGCTTTTTTTGAAGATTTCAATTCGTTTAGAACTTGGAAAATTGAAGCCACAGCACCACTTCCCTGTCTTTTAGTTAAGACAATAGGGAAAAATACCATACAACTTTTAGTACGCTCAGAAAGCGATATAGAGGCATTGGAGAAATGCACAGAAATTGGTAATTATTTAAAACGGAACTTTTCTGATATAGCGGGTGTCAATGTCTTTGATATTGATTTTCAAATGTCACCAGTTCCGAATGTCGATGATGTGTCCAAAAAAGACGAGGCGTGGTGCTACATGTATATTAACTATTTCGAAAATTAAGGAGGAACTATTTTGGCAGAGAAAGCTCAAGATAAGAAAAAAGAAACAAAGCAAGAAGCAGTTGCAAATAAAGAATCGAAAGTCAGAGTAATGGCTAAATCGAATTCTGGTGCTGGAACGACGTTAAGCGTCAATATCGAAGGTGTTCCGAAAGTTATCATTCATGGGGAAATCCTTGAATTGACTGAGAAGCAACTTCAAAAATTGAAAATTTCTAGCTCGTCATGGAGTTATGAAGAAACAGAAAAGAAGGAGGGAACTAAATAATGGCAAAAGACCAATTTTTCCATTTTAATAAAAAGAACATCCAAGGGGGCGCTGGACGTCTAATCATTGGTGAAGATACGACTTTTCGTCCAACAAAAATTTCAGATGTAATGGATATGAAAACTTTTGAGCTAAAGGAAGGTTTCCGTGATCTTGGTGGAACAACGGAAGGTATCAGCCGTTCTCGTGGCAACGAAACAGAAGAAGTAACGATTGACCAATCAGTTACTCCTATTGATACAACAATTAGCGGATGGACCAACACTATTGGTACCACATTAATGGAAAATTCAATTGACAATCGTTCGTTAGCTATGGCTGGTGGCGATATTACCGAGACAGCAGCCGACCTCGGTGATCCTGCGACCCTAGCTGCGGCCATCAATAAAGGTAACCGAAAAATCAAAGTAGCCTCTGGTAAAGGCGTTGATTTCGAAACCGTCCGTTTTGCTAAAATTGGTGATGAAACTATTGAAATTTCTTCTGTTCAAGCTGCAGACGATCTTATCACACTGAAAAAAGGTGTCTCAAAAGCATATTCCACAACAGATACTTTGACACCAGTAAAAGAACTTGGAACTAAGACGATTTCTTATGGTGCGCCAACGTCAATTGCTTCATATAGCTTAACTCTCATTGTAAAACGTGAAGACGGGACATTCTTAATGGTCCACTATTATGAAGTGAAGATCAGCGATAATGTCGAAACAAATCACGGAAAAGAGAAGGCAACACTTCCAGTTTCGTTTACTTCATTCGCTCAAGATGATCTTCCCGAAGACGAAAATGTCTTCATTGAAATCGAACAAGTATTGTAATCACATGGCCTTGCTTATCAGCAGGGTCTTTTATTTTGTCTAAAAAAAAGGAGAAGAACATGACTGAAAATACAACAGTAGAACAAATCAATAGCGTAGTAACTGAAATGAAAATGGTGGAGTTAAGTGATGGTAGCAAGATTCCTGTACCACGCTTAACGAATAAGAAAGTATTGCAACTGGTGAAGTTTGTTGCTGGTGATGGAATGATTATCTATAGCAAGTTTACGGATTGGCGCAAAGATCACACTGAGGTAACGCCAATTTTGGATGAAGAAGGAAAGCAAAAAGTTGACGAGGAAAACAATCCGTTATTTAATACTAAGTTTCCAACGATTGAAGAGGGTGTTGAATTCTTCCTTTCGGAAGTTCCAGACGAAAAAATTGCTAATCTTCTGGCCATTCTTTTGGATAAGACAGCTGACGAAACAGAAGAAATGGATTTCTTTGATACTTCACTGATTATTGCTGAATTTCTAGCAAATACACCAATTGAAAAATTAACCGCATTGGTAAAAAAGATCCGTCCGAAATTCCGCACGATGAGCAAAGAAGAAGTGAAGGAAGCGTCTCAGAAGGAACAGACCGTGGAACCACAAAAAGCATCAGTAGTGCAATTGAGTCCTTCGCCATAAGCCTAATTGAGCAAATACAATATGTTTCGCATTTTTATAATATTCCTGAGTCAGAGATTTTAGATCAGTCGTTTAGTTGGCTGAGACGAAAATATGAGTGGGGAAACAAGAAGGAATATGAATCAAGGCGTGCTCGTCAATATGAGATTCAAGTAGCGATTGTTGATTCTGTTGGTATGTTCTTGAGTAATTTGACCGGCCAACAGGGTTATGAATCTAATTTGATGAAGCCCTATGAAGAAGCTATCAAGAGCGCAAAAGAAAATATCACTCAAAATGCAAACGATGAGGGAATAGACACCACTCAATGGTGGAAAGGAAGTAAAGTCGATGAAAACTAGTGTAATCACTTTTTATAAAGAGAATGGAGAAAATCACATCTTAAGAGTGATGGAATCAAATAATGGTTATTCCATGTTAACAAATAAAGAGTTTTTAGATGAGATTCTCTCCGAACATCCGAAAGCAAAAGGTAATCTATATGCTCTGGTTGGAAATACAGAGATTAAATTAGACCACTTTGACGCATTTGGTTCTCAATAAGATTAGTAATGACGGTAGATGCAATTGTTGAAATCATATTGACCGATACACTTGAAAACTTAGATGCAACCTTTTTCGTCTCGGCCCAAACTTGGTTATCACGAATAGTATCTAAAAATTTGTGTCCTTCCCAAGTTATAGAGTGAATCATCAATTGGTAATACATCGTATCTCCTCCAGCTTGATGACTTTCGTTAATATATCCAGCTTCGGATAGCTTAGAAATAGTATAAAGGAATTCATCCTCACCATATTTTTTATAAGATTTTAGTTCATCTAAATCGTATTTTGAAATATGGAGGTCAAACCCAAGTTCATCTTCGAGTTCTAGGAGAATATCACGAATGCAGTTTTGATTTAGTTTCATAGTTTTCACCTCACTTTGAGAATAATTATACCAATAAAAAATACATATAGAAGGGAGTTGAGCAAATGGCAGAAGGTACAAAAGTTGGCGGTGCTTATATAGAAATCACAGCAGACTCTGCACCAGCTGAGAAGGCGGTAGCCACTTTTTTCAACTGGTTCACAAGAACTGGCGAGGCCGCTACTGATTTGGCAAGTAAAATCAGTAACACGGTTGAGACTGCAAAAGATTTAGGCGAAAAAGGAAGCCAATCAGCGAAGACAGTTTCAACTGGTTTTCAATCAATGACGCAGAAAATGAAAAGCGCAAATGCTAGTTTATCTGCTGATTCGAAAAAGAATTTCGATCAGATGAAAAGCGATGCAAAATTATCCTATTCAGAAATGACTAAAGATAGCAAAGCGATGAATAAAGCATTAGTTATTTCAATGAAAAGCAGCGTATCCAATTTGAAGTCAAGTTTTACCGATCTGAAGAATGGCTTTAAGACAATTGGAAATTCATTGCTGGATTTGATTAAAAAGCCTGTCGATAAAGTCATAGAATTACCAGGAACCATTCAACGTGCCATGAAATCCGTAACTGGTTTTGTTAGTTCAGGTTTCGCTCAAGCAAAAAATCAAGCAATTTCTCAGATACAGTCAATTCCAACAAAGGCAACTCAAGTCTTAAATCGAACTAAGGATGTCTTTGTTACTGGTTTTAACTCAATAGTTAATACGACTGCAAGTGCTGTATCTAAAATCGGCAACGGATTGTCTCAGCTTCCTTCAAAAGCGTCACAGGTAGCCTCAAACATAAGAACAGGGTTTGTGAATGGAATAAAGAGCATTCCGAGTGTCGCTTCTAACATTTGGCAATCAGTAAAAAGTGGTATCAAGTCAATATCAACGAGTGCGTCAGATGCATCAAGATCAGTAAAGAATAATCTTACTAGTGGATTTAAATCTGTTTTTGATAAAGCAAAATCAATATTTCCTAATATCAGGAATCAAATTAAATCGGGTGTTGATGATCCTTCTAAATCTGCTAGGAAATCAGTAGAAGATGTTGCGAGCTCAATTGCTTCGATTGCGATTGTCGCTAAAGCTTTTGATATTCTAAGGGATTCAATCGGCAGGGCTATTGATCGTATTGACACGATTGATACGGCAACTAAATCCTTAACAGTTTTAACAGGCAGTGCACAAATGGCGAAAACAGTCATGGATGATTTGGCAGCTGCTATTGAGGGAACACCTATTGCATTGAATGATGTAGCGATGGGTGCTAAAAAAATGGTTGCAGCTGGTATGGAAGGCACAAAAGTTAAAGGTGTGTTCCAAGCAATCGCCGATGCTGCTTATGGTGTGGGTAATGGTGCTGAATCCATTGATCAGATTACAAGCGCAATTGCAGGAATGCAATCTGCAGGTGTTGTTTATGCTGATGATATCAATAGATTGGTAGACGCTGGGATTCCGGCTTGGCAAATCCTTGCTAATGCAAGTCAGAAATCTGTCACAGATATGAAAGAAGCAGTTTCTGATGGAACCCTTTCAGCAGGTGATGCAATCGAACAGCTTAGAAAAGGTATCGAGGAAGGAACGAACGGAGTTGCAGGTTCAACAGCTAGAATGGCAGGTTTGGCCAAAACTGCTGGTGATACACTGTCTGGTTCAATGGCCAATTTCAGAACGGCTATTACTACAACTATCGTCAAAGGCTTAGAACCTTTCAAAAAAGTTGCGGTTGATGCATTAGGTTCTGCGACTGCTTCAATGAAATCTTTCAGAGATAACACGATAGGCTCCGAAAAAGTACAAGAAGTATTAGCTTCAATCGCTAAAGCATTGGAAAATATTGGTGAATCTGCAAATCCACTAATTTCTATTGTAAAAGGGCTATTTGCTGCTATGAGTTCATATGGCGGATTAGTATTACTGTTTGCAACACTGATAAAATTCGGTAAATGGCTCTTAAAATTTGTTGAAATTGCAACAGCAAATCCATTTATCATTATTACAGCTGCAGTAATAGGTTTAGCAGTCGCAATAACTGATCTCTACAAACGCTCAGAGAAATTCAGACAGTTAGTAGCTCCATTGATTAATTTTGTTAAGAAGCTTGGAGAAACATTTGTTATTGCAGGAAATGCGATTCATGGAGCATTACAGTTAATATTTGTTGGTGGCGATCGCAAAAAGACTGAAGCGCTTCGAGAAAATCTCAATCAGCTCTTGCCACAGCAGACTGTTAATGTCATTATCGATCGATTAACAGCGTTGCATAAAGCATTTGGAGAGTTTAAAGAAAAGGCTAGTGAGAAGTTCGGACTAGCTGCTCAAGCAATCAAAGGAAGCTTTGATTTAATCTTCGTTGGTGGAGATAGAGGAAAAACTGAGGAACTAAAACAAACACTCAATAATTTGTTTCCTCAAGAAACCGCTAATAAAATTCTTGAACGTTTAACGATTCTTCATAAAGCTTTTGATCAATTCAAAAAAGATGCAAGCGAAAGAGTTCAAGTAGCGTCAAATATCATCAGATCAAGTCTAGATCAGATTCTTCACGGCGGTGATCGCAAGCAGTATGAAGATTTGAAGTTGGCTTTAGCTGACTTTTTACCGCAAGACACTGTTAATGCGATCATGAATCGAATAACTATACTTCATGAAAGTTTTAACAGACTGAAAAATGGAATTCAAATCGTCAAAGATGTTCTAACTGGCGATATGGACTTTCATTCGTTTTCCGAAGCTATCAATACAAACATGTTCAGCGATGCAACGATTCAACGTTTTGAAAAATTCTATGAGATCGTACAGCAAATTAGGCGCGCATTCTTAGGATTAAAGTTCATTATTTCAGGAAATATTACCAGCCTTGAAGGCCTGACGAATCTTTTTGGTGAATCATTTAGTGAAAATCAACTAAATATGATCTATCGCTTAGGTCAAGGCATCCGAAATTTTGTTCAAGGTGTAAAACAGCAGTTTGCAGAGTTCAAAATTGCAATAGACAAAGCATTCGATGGGAATTTCGTACCACTATTGAACATATTTAAATCGTTGTTACCAAAAATTATAGCTATTTTAGTTGGTGGAATACCAGGTCTGATCATTACTGGAAGCAATCTCATTTCGAAACTCGCAGAAGGTATGGGAACTACGGTGCCAGAACTATTGGAAAAAGTTTCAGAAATCGTTCTAGGATTGGTGACTTCGTTTACTGAAATATTACCTAAAATGATAGAAGTTGGGGTCAATCTACTAACGAATATCATACAAGGAATACTACAAACACTTATTCCTTTAGCACAAGCTTCTGTAACAGTCGCATTCACCATTTCTAAGACAATCATTGAGTCATTACTCTCTGTTTTGCCTCAGTTGATTGAATCAGGAGTCACTATCCTGACTGCGATTATTACCGGAATCATTCAGATGCTACCAAATCTAATCAGTGCGGTTATTTCACTTGTTGAGATGATTCTTTCACTGATTATTACCTATCTACCGAAGATTATTGAAGCTGGTATGACAATTCTAGTTGCTTTAATCAATGGGATTATGATGATGCTGCCGAAATTGATTGAGTTAGCGTTCAATCTGATTATTTCTCTTGTCACGACATTGATTCAGAGTTTGCCGAAGATTATCGAAGCAGGTGTCAAAATTCTTGGTTCATTAATTCAAGGAATTCTAAATGTCTTGCCTAGATTAATAGAATTGGCGATTAAACTAATCATTACGATTGTATCGATACTTATTCAGAATTTACCTAAAATCATTGGTGCAGGCGTTCAAATCCTGATCGCTCTTGGTAAAGGTATTTTGAACACTATCGGTGTCTTGATTAAGATGTTGCCACAAGTTGTTGCTGCGATCTTCAAAGCATTTGGAGATGTAAAGTGGGGCAAGATTGGTAAAGATATTATTGGTGGTATTGGCAAAGGAATTACTGATGCAGCTGGTTCGATCAAAAAAGCCGTAACTGACGTTGCAGGAAATGTTGGGAAATGGTTTAAGGACAAACTGAAAATCAAGTCACCTTCACGAGTGATGATTGGGATCGCTAAATGGGTCCCTGAAGGTGTTGCTGTCGGAATAGAAAAAGGATTACCAGTTATAGAGGGCGCTGTTTCTACAATGACAGACATGATGACCAAGGCTGTACAAGATGCAGAACCTGTCGGACTCTCAAATGACATGATTGTAACTGAGAGCTACGGGATGCCTGATGCGAGTCAGATGCAAGCCTCAGCTCAGCAAGCTTCACAAGCAGGAAATCAAGGCATGTCTGAGTCCACGCCGCAGTTGCTACAAACAGCTTTATCAGCTGCTAATGGTATTTTGGGTCAGTTTAGTTCAATTAGCCCGTCAATGATCACGCAAGGCGCGGACTGGTTAACGAACTTCATGAATGGTTGGAATTCAGTTGCTCCGACTATGCTTGCAACGACAAATAGTTTTATTGTTCAATACACAACACTGATTACTAGTCAGAATAGCCCGAATTATCAAATGGGACGAACTTGGATGCAGAATAAGTTAAACGGCTGGAATAGTCTTGTTTCTACATTCATTACGACTGTGAGAAACTTCTGCAATCAAGTCTTGAATCTTTTACGGAGCTTTTACAATGCGATGTACCAAACTGGCCGCACTTGGCTTCAAAATCTGTTGAACGGTTGGAACACACTTTACCAAACATTCATCAACAGAGTGAACCAACTCGGAAATGATGCAATCAATAATCTTCGTTCGAAGTCGGGCGGCTTTAATAACGCTGGACGTTTTTTGATGCAATCGTTGATCGATGGTATCAATTCTATGGGCGGTTCTCTATCTGCAACAATGAACAGTGTTGCTAATAAGATGGTTGGTGGTATTGGTAAAGGTGTTAATGGCGTAATTGGTGGAGTTAACTATGTCCTAAAAGAAGTAGAATCCGACAAGAAATTAGGAGCTTGGACAGTACCGCAGTATGCCAGAGGAACTGAAGGCCATCCGGCTGATGGTCCGGCGATTGTCAACGATCAGAAGGGCTCCAAGTATCAGGAAATCATCCAAGATCCAGACGGATCTACTTTCATGGCGAAGGGAAGAAATGCTCTTGTTTGGCTTAAAAAGGGTGCGAAGGTACTCAATGCAACAATGACTGAACGGGTGTTAAAAGCTCAGAATAAACTTGGAAGTATGATTCCGAAATATGCTGATGGAGTCGGTGAATTTGATATTGTCGATTTTCTCGATGATGAAAATGCTGTCTTGAAATTCCTGAATGGCAAAGTGGATTATAAAGGAATCAATGAACCCTGGTTAGACATGACAAAGTCAGGTGTAAAACTGATGACAGGTGCTGCAAACAAGATGATTCAAGGCGAGTTGGAGAAATTCTTCACTCACGGAACATTTGATGGCGCAATGGGAGCAAATAATGTTTACAAGTATCTAGTGGATATCGCTCAGAAAATGATGAGTAAGTTCCCTGGTTTGACAATCACATCTGGTTATCGGGCTGGCGATCCATACTACCATGGAAAACATCAAGCAATTGACTTGGCATATCCAGGTGTAGTCGGTTCTGCAAAATACACGGAGGCTGCTAATTGGGCCTTTGAAAAATTCGCAAAACAGATTGCCTATGTAATCACGAACGGGAAAGTAAGAGACCGAATGGGTCTCAGTGGAACTGGATCGAGTGGGCAGTGGGTTACTTGGCCTGACGGAGACCATTTTGACCACATTCATTTAAATGGCGCAATGGGATCTGGTGATATATTTACTGGTGGTGGAGGTTCAAGCGCTGTTGGTTATAATCCTTCCGCTGGAGTGGAACAATGGAGAAGTTTAGCGATTAAGGCTTTGAAAATGGAAGGTCAATACACTCCCGCGAATCTGAATGCGATGTTACGGCAGATTCAAACTGAGTCTGGAGGTAATCCAAATGCAGTTAACAATTGGGATATCAATGCGCAACGTGGTGACCCTTCGAGAGGCTTACTACAAACGATCAGTGCAACCTTTAAAGCATACGCAAGACCAGGATACGATAAAAATATGGTTGATCCTTTATCAAATATGTTGGCTTCAATTCGTTATGCAGTTTCAAGATATGGGTCGCTATTAGCGGCTTATCGTGGAGTTGGATACGAAAACGGAGGCTGGATTACTCAAGACGGTCTTTATCGAGCTGGAGAGAAGGGAAATCCCGAAGTCGTTCTGCCTGTCACTAAACCAGCTAGGGCGATGGAGTTAATCGGTCAGGCGCTGAATTACATGGCTCAGAATGGATCGGGGATTATCCAATCTGCTACGACAGGGTTGAGCGATATGGCTTCAAACATGACACTAAACCTTGCTGATTTAATTGGAGTTGATACACAAGCAATTCGAAGCAATTTTGCAGGTTCGACAAGTCTGGACATTAAGGAAGTAATCCGTTTGCTTAACGTGAATAATCAGCTATTAGCTGAGATTCGTGATCAAGATTCTGATATTTACATGGACAAAGAAAAAGTCGGTAAGAAAGTAGCCCCGACTGTAGCTAAAGAAAATGCTAGAAACGAAAGATTATCTGAAAGAAGAAAGGGGCGAGTATAATCGCAGAAACTAGGATGATTTTTAGAGGGATTGATTTCTTTAAATGGTTGACTATTAGTGAAATATCTCGCCCTACTAAAAAGCGAGAATATGAAAAAAAAGATTTAGTGATGGGTGAAAAACTTCTCTATGCTAAGGACAGTGCAACAACAATTACTGTTAAAGGATGGATTAGGAAAAATAAGAAGAGAAATGATAATACGGACGTAGATACGCTCAAAGATGAGATGTATCGCGTCCTTTATCAAGCTGATGGAACAGATGGTCAACTAATATTTACCGATCAAGCGGATCGTTACTGGTTCGCTCGATTTGAAGGTGAGATTGTTCCCGAATATGTAAATCGTGATGCAGCAAAAGTTGAGTTGAGCTTCAAAGTACCAGAAGGTGTTGCTTACGCTATTGAAACTGACTATTTCACGAATGCTGATCCTGCAAAAGAAAACCTTTGTTTAGATAGTGAGTTTGAAAATAGGGCACATTACTGGAAAGATTTTACCGCATTAGGACCAAAGTACAATGGCTCAAATACACTCATAGCAGATTTTACTGATTTAGTTACTATTCATGGTAAAGAAAACTGGTTACCAAAAACGACCGAGATCACTCGCCCTATTAAGGTAAGTCTTGGTGATTATGTATCTTTCGGGATGCTCATAAACATTGAAACATTACCTACAGACGGAACCGATAGTCCTTGTACTGTAATCCTCGAGGAAAGGTCAAAAGTTGGTGGTGGCATTTTAAAGCGTCACTCTTTTGATGCAAAAGTCTTAGAAAATGAGTGGCAGGCAATCAGTGAAACAATTCAAATAACTAATGAAAAAACTACTGCGCTGTGTTTAACAGTAGGCGTGAGAGGAAATTCAAAGCTAGCGATTTGCCAACCGCAGTATAATCTCGGACCTTTTCTTAATCCTTATACTGCTAGCAAACTAACAGTCAGTGATCAGATTGAAGTAACCCATTATGGAACATGGAAGGCTGATCCTCAAATAGAAGTTACGATGCAAGGGGAGAACGGATTGATTGGATTAGTTAATTCAAATGGGGGAACATTACAATACGGAGATCCTGAAGATGTTGATACTGTTCGCAAAGTGGAAAAACACCGAGTAATAGATCACAGGTGGCGTTCCGTAACACTTCCTACGGGTGTTTCGTTAAATGATAAAACGATGCCCTCTACTTATCCTAATTATTTAAATAATCTGTCTACACCAAATCTTATTCAGGGAAATATGAAATGGGACGGAAGCGAAGCCATCATCCCTGTCTTTACAAGTGTGGGAGCAATCAACGTTTGGCATGGCCCGACATTAAGTTTTCAGATACCGAAAAGTGCTAACAATACGTCAAACGGGGATTTCTCTTGTGTTCAACGTATGAACTTCAATAACAACGCAAACGTGAAAACGGCGAGAGGTCGCGTTGAGTTCGTTATTGCTGATGAAAATAAAAAAGTGTTTATGGCCGTTGTAATTCGAGATAGTACTACACTAAACAATGAACTGATAGCTGAATTTTGGTATAAGTCCAAGTGCGTGAAGTCAACTAGTCTTTCAAGAAAAACTTTTAACGGGAATTTTTTCCAAGTGAAAATGGAGCGGCTAAATTCAAACAAACAATTAAAATGGGTATTCAGTCAGATTAAGGCATTAAATCCTGCAAATGATGGTGCTTTTACTTCTCATGATCATGAATTTGTTATGAACTTTACTGAAGCAGAGTTGACAAATGCTATTTATGAAAAGGGCTGGTACCAACGTTTTTCTAATCAACATCATAACTTAATGTCGTGGACTGACTCGAAATTTGACTGGACGAACGAAAATGTCTATTCAAATGTCAATAATCTGTTTTCAGACAAAGATTTCGTTGAAATCAATACGAAAACACGAAAAATATTAGTCAACGGTGTAGAGGATCGGACACTCCATAAATTGGGAAACGAGTATGACAAGTTTAAGCTATCTTATGGCAAACACATCATTCAAGTAGTGCCGAGCGATTGGGCAGTAACTCCGATTGTCGGAGTCACATTGCGAAGAGTATTTCTATAGAGAACTTCTTTCAAGAGAGGTTCTCTTTTTATTTTATCCAAGAGAGGAGGTGGAAGATTGGATTTTTATTTTACGGATCGGATGTTCCAATTGAAGGAAATCGTATCAACAAATAACGAAACAGAAGTGGTGATGGCTGACGAAGAGGACAAGTTGAGTGTGGAAAATGGAAATCGAACACTGACAGGAACACTATATTTCAGGCCTAACCAAACAAAGTCCGTTAAAGATTTTGCGAATGTTGGCAATTACATTCTTTTTCACGATACCAATGGAAAAGACATCTGGATGACGATCGTAGAAACTATTCATAATCCTAAATCCTGTACTCATATGTTCGTGGCGGAAGATGCTGGAGTAGATTTATTGAATGAACTCGTTGGTCCTTACAAAGCTGACAAGGCTTATTCAATTGCATTTTATATCGAAAGATTTATGTATGACTCCGGCTTTGAAATAGGATTCAATGAGATACCTTCTCTCACTCGAAAACTTGAATGGGAAAGTGAGGATACTACTGCTTTAGCTCGACTAGTTTCTGTAGCAAACCAGTTTGATAATGCTGAAATAGATTTTAGTTTTAAAGTAGATGGGACTTCAGTGATTAGAAAATACATTAACGTGTACAAAAAGCGTGGGAAAAACAATCACGAAACGCTTTATGTAAATGTGGATGTCGATAACATCATCGTCAAGTCAGATATCTATGATCTGGGAACCTCGATTTATGCTACGGGTGGTACACCCGAGGGTAAAAATGATCCTATCAATTTAAAAGGATACAAATATTCTGATCCGGATGGCCGCTTTGTCTTAGGAACTGACGGCGTGATGCGTGATACAGAAAGCGTTCAAAAGTGGAGCCGCTTGTTGTCAACAAGTAATCCGAATCCCAAAAGTTCTCATATCCAACGACTAAAAAGATATGAAACGACAGACAAAAAAACGTTGTGTGACAGTGTTATTAGAGAGCTAAAGAAAATAAGTCAGCCAGCAGTCAATTATGAAGTAGAATTGATTGACCTCCCGGAAGGAGTGAATATAGGCGATACTATCTATTTAGTTGATGAAAATGAAGAAGTCTATTTGAGTGCGCGAATACTAGAACTAACTCACCAATATTCTAATCACTCTCATTCAGCCACTTTAGGTGATTATCTAATCCAATCTGGCGGCACATCACAAAGCTTACTTGATTTAGCTTATGAACTGAGAGATCAGGTAAGCAGGAAAAGATTTGATGTAAAGCTTGAACCAACATCTCAAGCATTTGTCGATGGTAAAGGAACAATTAAGATTTCAGCTAAAGTATATGATGGTTCTCTCGATGTCAGCACAAATTACAACGATTTCCAATGGACCCGATTAAATGAAGCTGGTGAAATTGATGATAATTGGTCAGCGACAAATAATATCCTCACCGTATATCCCGATTCAAAAAACTTGTGGACCTATTGCTGCGACGTTTATAACGCAGAAAATACTCTTATCGGAAGCGGACGAACGACGATTCTGAACCTAAAGAATGGTGGAGAAGGAGTGGGTGCCTATCTTTATTATGCTTGGGCTGATGATCAAACTGGATCTAGTGGTTTTGTTCTTACGAAACCTACAAATATTACAAAGCATTTCATGGGCATCTGTTCGAGTTCATCAAGCGTTCAACCAATAAATCCTGCGGAATATACGTGGCAAATTAACTCAGATTGGCTGGCTGAGCGTTTGGAAAAATTGGAAGGAAGTACTGGCACTTAGGTACTGGAATTGGAGGTAAAACAATTACATGGCATATTTCAAAATAGTAAGAAAAACGCTTGAAATCAACGGTTCAAGTAGGAGCACATCCATTGATCTTAGAGCAGAAGTGTTTTCATATGATAAGAACGTTAGTAAGTTTCTTTTTGAACTAACGAGTAAAGAAGCTGAAATCGACTTAACTGGAGCAACAGTCAGAGTACTACTAACTTACGTTGGGAATGATGGAAAAAAAGGAATAATTGAAGACAACGGTGGAGTCGAAGCCTACACGATGAATCAGATTTATTACCTATTACCCGAAGAACTGAGGGGCTATGACGGTACAGTTGTTATGGGTTTGTATGTAGATCTACCTTCTGGTGAGGCAATCGATATTCAAAATGTTCAATTCAGAATGTTCAAATCATCGATCGATGATGGTGCTGGTGTTGCTGGTGTGGTCTACTTCAAAAGCTTTGAAGAATGGTTGTTTCAAGTAAAAGAAAAAGCTCTATTGGAAATTCAAAATATTGATGATGAATCTGAACGGATTACTGAGTATGCTGATACAAAAATTAAAGAGTATGATGATAAGTTCGTTCAATCCAATCAAAAAATGTCAGAGCTGCAGCAATCTCAAATCGAGCTTTCTGATCAGTTAAACGAAACGAATAAAAAGATTGACGAAGCGGATGTTTACAGGAAAGACGAGGTTTTCAATAAGCCGGAAAGTTCCGCAAACGTGATCTATCAGTTAATTGGGAAAGAAGAAGCTGAGATTTTAATTACTGCTGATTTCAAAGAAAAGATTACAGGATCAGTTGTTGAAAATCCTAATATTATTCGCTTTTCGACAAATTCAACATTTATGGCTCCGTTAACAGGTAGCGAACCAGGTCAAGTTTACTATGATCGAGCAATGACAAAGGATGGTGTAACGCTAAATGTTGGGAACACAAACTCAGACTATATGTCACAAATTCAACCAAACTGGAATCTGGTTGAAATAGTCGATAGAACTATTCCAGAATTATTTGAAACAGTTGGATTAACTGATGATAGCGAGAAAATAGAATTTATAAAAAATAGTGTTAGTTATATTAAAAATACAGTGGATGGTGTAGGAACAGGACTCCGCAGAAATAGATTAACTTTCAAAACGTATGATTCAGCTGGTGTTTTAGAAACCGAGGAGTCGGTTAATGACACTGCGAAAATTCAGGAGTTAGTAAGAGAATATGCTGATAGAGCGACGATCAAAAACATGATAAGTGATCGTGGTTTTTTAAGTGCACTTCTTTTTACAGAAGCGTCAGACGGAGTAGCAGTTTCGCAAGCTTCTCTAGATTACACCAAGCTCGAATTTAAAATTAAGGTTTCTGCAAATCTATTAATTAAGTTAATGATAGCGGCCAATCACATAGAAAATTTGGCGACTGAAGAAGAGGCTGAAACGGGTGAAGATAACAAGAAGATTATGACGCCGCTGCGAGTAATGCAGTCGATTAAAAAGTTCGTGGAGAATAAATTTGTAAGCATTGCTGGTAACGAGACTATTGGTGGTCTTAAAAACTTTCGAGATGGTTTGATGGTGAAAGAAAATACTGTTCTTACTCACAAAGGGGTAGTTACTATAAAATATTCCAATGCAGATTTTCCAACTGAAATTGCGAGCGGATATATTACCTTTGTGCGTTACGGTGACGAAATTCAAGTAGTATTTAACTTTAAAACTCGAACAGACAAAGATTTTGCAAAAGATCAATCGATCATTTGGGGAATTGCAGCTGATTTTCAGGCAGACACATCCGAACCTCAATATATTGGAATAGCAAGTACAGGTGGAACAACAAGCTTAGTTAAATTCACTGCTAATGGCGCAACTTTAACCGCGCATTCTACACTAACAAAAGATACTTGGTACGCTGGAACAGTCACATACTTAGCAAAAAACAAATTATAGGAGGAAGAATCATGAAAACAATTTATGAAATTTTATATCCGTTTGGATGCAAGAAAACAGAAGTTACAGAAGAATTTGAAACACGATTCCCGTATACGGAAGTATCACCAGATACAAACAGAGATTTCATGTTGCAGTTTTGGGACCCTAAAAGGACTATCTGGCGACCAATTGAATATATGGCAAACGAAGAAAAAATATGTTTGTTGGAAGAGTTTTATAGAAAGGCTACTAATGATGTACAAGACTTATCAGAAAAAAATGAATCGGTAAATGATCAATTGACAGATACTCAATTAGCTTTAGCAGAAGTATATGAAATGCTGGTACCAGACGATGCAGCAAAGGAGGTAGTATAGATGGCAAATATTTACGTGAATTTGATCCGGAAGGGATTGAAGACTATTGAAGAAGTTCCTAGAACAATCAGAAATGAAGTACAAGCAATCCTTGATGCAGAAACTGCGGATTAGGATTGCTTTTTATTTACTCAGAAGGGAGGTGGAAGAAATGGCCGTAGTATATGCGACTTTAATTATTAAAGGCAAGAAGACGATTGAACAAGTACCAGGTCTAATTCGCGAGCAAGTGAAAGAGATTCTAGTAGATATGGATTTGCCAGAATTGGCAGAGTAACAATTTAGCCTCGTTTTTAACGGGGCTAATTATTTAGTTGGAAGGCGGGGGAGTTTTGAAAGATGATACTGCACAAGATGTTATTGAGCGCTTAGTGCGCATTGAAACAAAACTTGATAATTACGAGGCATTGAGAGAGAAGGCGGATGCTGCGAAAGATGTGGCGGATCACGCATATTCTATTGCACTCAACAATGCTGATGACATCAAAGAAATTAAAGCAAATAACAAATGGTCATGGGGGTACATGATCGGTTTAGGCATCACAATTATTGGCTATTTTTTAACGAAATTATAGGGGGGTTCGAAATGATTTTACCGGACAAGTATTACCAAATTATTAAATGGGCGGTTCTCACGGTGTTGCCAGCTGCATCTGTTTTAGTTGGCACACTTGGAAAAGCATACGGTTGGGGTGGCGCGGATATGACTGTGCTAACAATTAATGCTGTAGCTACTTTTTTAGGAGTAGTTACAGGTGTCTCAGCATACAATTCGAAAAAATAGGAGGAATCACATGAAAAAGAGAATTACTTTGTTGAGCCTTTTACTGGCTCTTTTTTTGTTGCCTTTTTTCCCGAGTACCGCACAAGCGGCGAAAGGGGATCAGGGTGTAGATTGGGCCGTTTATCAAGGGGCACAAGGGAAATTCGGGTATGGCTCGGATAAGTTTTCGATTAGTCAAATCGGTGGATACAATGCTGGTGGTTTGTATAATCAGTGGACGTATTCTAGTCAAGTAGCTTCGACAATCGCACAGGGCAAACGCGCACACACTTATATTTGGTATGATACGTGGGGAAGCATGAGTATTGCTAAAACTACTTTGGATTATTTCTTGCCAAAAATTCAAACGCCTAAAGGTTCGATTGTCGCACTGGATTTCGAACATGGTGCAAGCTCTAATAAACAAGCCAATACAGACACCATTTTGTACGGTATGCGGCGAATCAAGCAAGCAGGGTACACACCGATGTACTACAGCTACAAGCCGTTTACACTTCAATATGTCAACTACCAGCAGATTATTGCGGAGTTTCCTAACAGCTTGTGGATGGCAGCATATCCGAATTACAATGTGACGCCAAGCCCTGTATGGTCGGTATTCCCAAGCATGGACGGCGTAGCAATATATCAGTTTACGAGTACTTATGTTGCTGGTGGCTTGGACGGTAATATTGATCTGACAGGTATTACAGATAACGGCTATAACGGAGCTATCAAAGACGATGACGGCAAAGTTACTGTGAAGCCTGATACTGAAACGCCTGCGATTGATCAAGGTCAGCAAGCGAACGAAACGCCTAAGAATGACATCAAAGCTGGATTCAAGGTTAAAGTGAACTTCTCTGCTTCTACTTGGGCAACAGGCCAAGTGATTCCTCAATGGGTCAAAGGTAATAGTTACACCGTTAAGGAAGTAAGCGGAACGAAAGTATTGCTCGATGGCATCATGAGTTGGATCAATCGCAAGGATGTTGAAATCTTGCAAACGACAAGTGCGGCTCCTTCTACAGCAAGCATTCACGTTGTCCAATCAGGTGAGACTTTGAGCGGTATCGCTAGTAAGTATGGGACGACATATCAAACGTTAGCGAGTCTAAACGGACTAGCTAATCCGAATTACATTTATGTTGGTCAACAACTGAATGTTTCGGGAACGGCCAGTACGTCGGGGGTTTATGTTGTCCTTTCAGGGGATAACCTATCTACGATTGCCCAAAAACTCGGGACGACTTATTCAAGTTTGGCTCAAAAGAATGGTATTGCGAATCCAAACCTTATTTATCCAGGGCAACGCTTAGCGTACTAATAAACTAGACTTCAGCTTAATTGGATGCTCTGCACAAATGACCCGAAAGGCAACACGGTTGGTGGCTTCCAAGATTTCTATGAAACTCGCTGGTATCACGATATTAAGTGACATTAAAAAAGAGTTTAGACGAGAATGCGCTTGCAAGATATTAACAAAAGAGCTATTATGAATGTGTAAGTTTTGCCAGAACTTACTTCTTTTTCATAACTAAGTTTCATCTTGATCGGCAACCAGTCGTGTGCGAGCTGGTTGTTTTTTTGTGGAACTTAGAAACATGAGTGTATCATTTGCAAAGAAATCGGTTTCTAGGTAACATCTACTCTATTGGGAAGTCACTCGCCCATAAAAAAAGGGAACGTCAGATACAGTTACTTGGGGAAGTGGACTGTGGGGAAGATCTGACGTTCTATTTCTTTATTGTAACACGTTTAAAAAAAAATAATACTCATTTAAAGTACCCTTAGTTCAATTGGTAGAATACTCCGGTTCATATCGGAAGATGCGGGTTCGAGGCCTGCGGGGTACATAAAAAGACTACTGTAAAGGTAGTCTTATTTTTTATATTATAGAAGCTTTATCAAGATGTCGATTAATAGAATTACAATTAATAGCCAAAGCGTTAACCTTTTCCATAATGGAGTTTTCCCGCGGAAAATTGTTATATCTTCATGTATTTTCTTTCGAATCTTCTTAATTTTCCTATCCGTCATGGTAGTCACCTTGATTGCGTTTTCTTTATTCTAACAAATGATGAGGCAAGTAATCAATGGTATTTTCCAATATAAAGATATGATCTGCATAAACTTAAACAACTACCCTCTCGTAACTCTATCATAATTTTTGTTTTTCCGATCACAGCATACTTTTTAACAACGAATTGTTTTCTAATATTATAACGCCCCGCTTTTGCCCCGCCGAATTTAAATCGGTATGCATTGATATAAGTAGAAAAAGCATGACATAGCAATTTTTAAGGTTCATGGATTTCGCTATATATAGCTGTTTTAGCTTATTTAAATCACATTGATTTATACAAAGGCCGTGAAAGAACAGGGCATCGTTCTTGCACAATATCAAGATGAATCTGGTAAACCATTGATCGGCGACGAAGTTATGACTGGTGAGGTAGGTAGTGAATATACTACGACTCAAAAAGTCATCGATGGCTACGTGTTTAAAGAAGTCGTTGGAACTCCTTCTGGAAAATATGTACTAGGAATTACAAAAGTTGTTTATGTGTACACGAAAATACCTGCTGAACAAGGCAAGGTGATCGTTCATTATCAAGATGAAGAGCAAAATTCATTAAGTCCAGATGTTGAATTAACCGGTGATATTGATGATATCTATACGGCAGAGGTGAAGCCTTTTGATGACTATGTTTTAAAAGGCATCGAAGGAAATGTAAGCGGGAAGTTTACAGCTCAAGATCAAGAAGTTACTTTGATTTATGCGAAGAAGGGTTCAGGTACTGAAAAAGGGGTACTCATTGTCGATTATCAAGACGAGACTGGTCATCCGCTTTTAAATAGTGAAGTTACGATCGGTGAAATCGATGAAGACTATGAAACAACACAAAAGAGCATTGATGGCTATACATTTAAAGAAGTTCAGGGAAATGTCACTGGAAAATATGTCGATGGTATTACTAGAGTTACGTATATCTACACGAAAGATAAAGAACCTGAGAAATTAGGTAACCTTACAATTAAGTATCAAGATGAAAAGGGCGAAAAACTAGCAGAAGATTTTACTGATTCACAACCAATCGGGACATCAATTCCGTTGGAGCAGCTGAATAAAACCTTTGAAAACTATGAATTTAAGGAAATTAAAGGATTTACCTCAGGCGTGTACACAGCAGAGGATCAAGAAATTACGGTGATCTATCGCAAGTTGACTGGGAAGGTAATTGTTAATCACATTAGCGATTCTGGTAAAGTATTAGCAAACCCTGTTTTGATGAGCGGCGATGTTGGTGATGGGTATGAAAGTGCGAAAAAAGAGTTCAAAGGCTACAAGTTTAAAGAGACATTAGGTAATTCGACTGGAATATACACATCAGAGCTGCAAATCGTTACTTATATTTACAGTAATAAAGCTACGATCCGGATTCTTTATGTCGATGAACAGGGCAATGAATTAGCACCTGCCGAGCAAAAAATTGGCATCATCGGAGACAAATATGAAACGCAAGCCCAAGCTATCGATGGTTGGACAGTGAAGGAAACGCCAAAAAATGCTAAAGGAAACTATCAAGAAACAGAGCAAACCATCACGTATGTCTACCTTAAAGAGAATAAACCTGCAGCAAACGTTGAAAGTGATACAACAGGAAATGGCGGAGAAAATACAAACAACTCAAATGCTAGTATAACGACCTACCGTTCCACAAAAATACTTCCAAATGCAGGCGGAAGCACTACGGCTACTAGCAAGGTTCTGCCACGTACTGGTGAGCAAAAGAATAATACAACAATTCTTACAGTGTTCGGGTTGTTGCTTCTGACGATTGCTTGTGTTGGCGCAATTAAAAGAAGAAGAGCTTAGAATCAATAAATGCGATATCTAAAAAATGAATAGAATTATGAGTGATTCGGCTGTTTATTTCCTGTAGTCTGCGGGAAATAAACAGCCGATTTTTGATTATATTCAACAGATATCAAGCATTTAACTTTCTCAAGTAGTTCGATTGCTGGCAGCATCGTGATCATAAAGACTTATTCAATATGAAAGGCTTAAACCCATACTGCTTAAATACCGGAACTTATAATTGTCAAAATAACTTTGCTGTTTAACAAACGGAGATTTCAGCGACCTAATCTAAATAAAGAGGCAGTCTTTTGATTCAAGTAATTTTTTTCTATGAAAGGAGGAACTTTTCTTTTTTATTTTCTTCCTTTTTGGCGCTAAGTTGGTCTTAAAATACAAAATCTCAGTTTTATATGAAAATGAATCTCCGTTTTATTTGTAAATGATTAGAACCAGTTTTTGGTGTTGCAAACATTCTGATTCTGTTTTTAATTAAAAAATCAAATTTTCATTGTGACAAAAAGAACATGTCTGACA
>SKEA01000497.1_pt2 | contig 28878 bp, 26 predicted proteins | sample 4826601 | NCBI WGS metagenome assembly SKEA01 (sample SAMN11008821, study PRJNA524170) | human gut metagenome | biome: Human fecal sample; material: Feces; isolation source: fecal sample from pouch patient p13, p53 | host: Homo sapiens | place: Israel: Tel-Aviv | collected 2016-07-06 | reverse complement strand
CAATATAGATGTAATGAAAGAATTATTAGATAATAAAAATAACTATATTTATTATAAAACAGATCATCACTGGACAACATATGGATCTTATTTAGCTTATTGTAAGTTTATTGACTCAATTAATGGAAATAAAGTTAATTTGAAAGATTTTAAAGAAGTAGAATTGCCTAATTTTTATGGTACATATTATTCCAAAGCAAAGCCTTTTAATATTGAACCAGATGTTATGACTTATTATGATTTTAATAATTTAACGATGGAAATAGTAGGAGATAAAATATATGATTCTATATATGATTATTCTAAGGGGACTTTGAAGGATAAGTATTCGTTATTTTTATATGGAAATAATCCATTAACTATAATAAAGAATAAAGATATTAAAAATAATAAAAAAATACTAGTTATAAAAGATTCTTTTGGAAATTCATTAGTTCCATTTTTGACTCAAAATTATGATGAGGTTCATGTTATAGATTTAAGGTATTTTAGTAGTAAATTAAGTAGTTATTTAGAAGAAAATGATTTTGAAGATATTTTAATTATATATAATTTTATAAACTTAGCTACAGATAATAATGTATTAAGGCTTAAGTATTAAATTTACGCAGTAACAATAAAAGGATTAATTACTTTTAAATGTTACTGCGTAAATTATTTATAAATAAGATAAAATACTAATGGTTTTTGTATCGATTATTTCACCCTTTTTTATAAGAGATTTTATCTCATCTAATGTAAATTTTTTTATATCTGTAAATTCATCTTCATCACATGATTTTGTACCATTATATAAATTTATGGCTTTAAATAAGTGAATTATTTCATCACAAAAGCCAGGTGCAGTAGCGATTTTTCCTAGATAAATCATATCTTTAGCTTTATATCCAGTTTCTTCTTCTAACTCTCTATGTGCACAAGTTATAGGTGGTTCATTCTTATTAAGTTTTCCTGCTGGAATCTCAAGAAGAGTTCTCTCTAAAGGTTTTCTGAATTGTTCTACTAATATAACTTCATTTTCATTTATAAAAGGAATTATAGCACAAGCTCCTGGATGTTTAATTATATCTCTATTAGATAAATTTCCATTAGGTAATTCAACTTCAATATTTATTAAATTTAAATAGTTGCCATTATATATTGAAGTTTCTTTAAGAGTGGTTTCATAAAATTTCATGAACAGGCCTCCTTATATAGTTTTATAGTAATTTATACTTAATATATTATTTAAATATTATATCATAAAGTTTAAATGTAATAATATGAGATATTTTATCTAAATAATATGTAACAATAAAAAAATATCGACATAAAATGAAAGTGTAGACAGATCAAATGACAAATTTAGTATGTAATTGGGAGGAAAAAATGCGTTACTATAATAAATCAATGGATAATCCTAATAATAGAAATAGATCAAGAAGAACTGGAGTAAGTAGAAGTAAAATGAATGAATATGAAAACGAAGAGGTATTTTCAGATGATATAGATGAAAATATGGAATATTCATCTAAAGAATATTATGAAGATGAATATTATGAAGATGAATATTGTGATGATGAACGTAAATGTTGTTGCGTTGGACCAAGAGGACCAAGAGGACCAAGAGGACCAAGGGGACCAAGAGGTTGTGCAGGAGCAACAGGGGCTACAGGACCAATAGGGCCAAGAGGAGCAACAGGAGCAACCGGAGCAACAGGTGCAACAGGACCACAAGGTATACAAGGTGTACGAGGGGCAACCGGAGCAACAGGAGCACAAGGACCAATAGGGCCAAGAGGAGCAACTGGAGCAACAGGTGCAACAGGACCACAAGGTGTACGAGGGGCAACTGGAGCAACAGGAGTAACTGGAGCACAAGGACCAATAGGGCCAACAGGACCACAAGGTGTTCAAGGAATACAAGGTGTTCAAGGACCAACAGGAGCAACAGGAGCAAGAGGAGCAACAGGGCCACAAGGTATACAAGGTGTTCAAGGGGTAACTGGAGCAACAGGGGCACAAGGTGTTCAAGGTATACAAGGTGTTCAAGGACCAACAGGGCCTACAGGAGCAACTGGAGCAGCTGGGGCAACAGGAGCAACTGGGGCAACTGGAGCAACAGGAACACAAGGTATTCAAGGAGCAACAGGAACACAAGGTATTCAAGGTGAAAGAGGTTTACAAGGAGCAACAGGAGTACAAGGACCAATCGGACCAACCGGAGCACAAGGTGTTCAAGGTATTCAAGGTATTCAAGGTGAAAGAGGACCACAAGGAGCAACAGGTGCACAAGGTATTCAAGGTGTAACAGGAGCAACAGGTGCAACAGGACCACAAGGTGTTCAAGGTATACAAGGTGTCCAAGGTGAAAGAGGACCACAAGGAGCAACAGGACCACAAGGACCAATCGGACCAACAGGAGCAACTGGGGCAACTGGTGCAACAGGAGCAACAGGGCCAGCAGGAACTATAAGTGATTATGGAGTAATATTTAGTGAACTTGGAAATAATCAAACTGTAGAATATGGAAATAATGTAAGTTTTCAAGAAAATGAAATTACAGGGGACAATATAAATCATGCAAAAAATAGTACTGATATAGAATTAGATGGAAGTAAATCATATTTTGTTAAATATACAGTATCTTATTCAATTGATGAGAATTCTTGTGGATCATATATGGATAGTAGAAATATTATTTTTGGTTTAACAAATGTTAATAATGAGATTGTTCCTGGTAGTAGGCATATAGCATCAATTTCAAGAGATGTAAATAATAATAGTATCTCACTTGGTGTAATAATAAGTCCAGAGACTGATTATATTGTAAGATTAACTAATTTAACTCAAGATTTTAAGAGTGTTATAGTTAATGCAGCTACAATAACAATAATTAGATTATCATAAATAGGTTATTTATTTAGATAATATAGTTTAAAATAGGACTATTAGCTTTAATGTTAGTAGTCCTTTTGTTTTATGTATCATGGATGATGGCTAGTATTTTAAGCTTGTATAATTGGAGTCGATAGTATGTATTCTTTGCTAAAGAATATTAATGAATACAGAAATAGAGTTAAAAATCCCCCTCATGAATTATTAGCATGAGAGAGATTTAATTATTAATTATCTATGTTTTCACTATCTGTTGAATTAGTTTGAGCTTGAGAAGAATCCACATTTTCTTCTGTAGAATTTGTATTGTCTTCTGTATTTAAGTTATCTTCATTAGGTGTAGTTGAATCTGTATTTTCAGAACCTTCTATAATTGGAGAGTTAACTTGTTCTGTAGATTTTTCATTATTTTCAGATTCATTTGTATTAGAGTCACTATTAAATAAACTAGTAAACCAATTCCAAATTTTATTAAAGAAACCTTGAGCTTCTTCAGCAGTTGGTAACTTTATAGCATCTTTATCAGTAGCATCAACTACAACATTATCACCTAGAAGTTCATCATTAGTTGTTTCTAGTATACCTAAATCTTTATCATTACTATTAAATAAACCAGTAAACCAATCACTAATTCCGGTAAACCATTCTTTTATAGAATCAATTAAACCTGTTGGTACTTTTTCACCAATTTCATTAAGTTTTTCATTAACAACATCTTTAACACTATTTAAAGCATCCTTCATTTCTTTATAGTCATAATCTTGTTCTGCAACTTTAGTCATTAGACTTTCTAATTGTTGTTGTTGCTCAGGTGTTAAAGTAACATTGTAATTATTAGTAATATTATTTATTGTATCAGCTATTTGTGTAGTATCTTGAGTATTATTTTTAATTATTTCTGTTTTGATATCATTTATTACACCAGTAGCTTTATCTTGTCCAATATCTTCACCTAAATCACCAGTTATAACTAATTCTTCAGATGCAATTTCTTTTTTTGTTTCATCAAGTGGTTCACCAGTAGCATCTTCAAAAGCTTTCATTATTCCAGTTAAAGCTCCAGTACCACTTACTCCTCCAGATAGTGGAGTCATTGCAATTACGTTTGCATCAGTAATTCCACATGTTGTAAGTGTACTTGCTATCATTGAAGATGTAACATAAGTTAAGTTTACAGTTTTAACATTAAGGCCATTACCTTTTGAAGTTGGTTGAACATATGCACAAGAATAAGTTCTTGTACCAAGTTGTGCTTCTGTAGCAACTCCTTCTAGATACTTTCTTTCCTCTTGATTATTTACTTCTAATATAACTACTTCATTTTCTTTTACTCCAAAGTAATCTAAAACTATTTGTTTTTGTTCAGCAGATAGGTTTGTCCCTAAAGTTACTACATTAGCACCATCAGCGTAGGGGGTACTTACATTTCCTAAAATAATTGCACCACATATAAGTAATGCTGAAATTTTTTTCTTTAATCCCATAATTATCTCCTTTTTAAATAAATTATTTCAATATAATGTAATAAAATTACTACATGGAATTAGATAGTTAAAGCAGTATGTATTACCTATTTTATAAATTATATCTGATTAGTTTATTAAAATCAAATGAACAGTTTCTTAAAAAATTTCACATAAGATAAAAATATAAAGTATGATATAATTAGTGAATAAACAAAGGAAATTTAGTGAGGTGACAAGTTTGGCTAAAGTTATAGTTGTTGGGGGAGGACCTGCTGGTATTATGGCAGCTCTTAGTGCAGCAAAAAATAATGAGGTTACATTAATAGAAAGAAATAAAGAAATTGGTATGAAGCTAAGACTTACTGGTGGAGGTCGTTGTAACATAACGAATAATAGAGATATAGAGGAGTTTTTTGATAAAATAGTAAATAATAAGAAGTTTTTATATAGTGCTTTATATACATTTTCAAATTATTCACTTTTAGAATACTTTGGTAATAATGGACTTGAATATAAAGTCGAGCTTGATGAAAAAGTATATACAAAAAGTGATAAAGCAGATGAAGTTATAGAATTATTAAGAAATGATTTAGAAAAAAGTAAAGTGAAAATTAGATATAATACAATGATAAGTGACTTGATAGTTGAAGATGGAACTATCAAAGGAGTTACAACATCTTATGGTGAAAAAATATTAGGTGATAAGGTTATAATAACGACAGGTGGGAAGAGTTTCCCTAACACTGGATCTGATGGAGCTATGTATGAAGTATTAGAAAAGCATGGACACACAATAACTCCGATACATGCAGCTTTAATACCACTTGTTATAAAAGAAGACTTTGTGAAAAAACTACAAGGCGTTGCTATGAAGGATGTAGTAGTTTCTGCTAGACTTAAAAAGAAAAAATTTGAAAAGTTTGGTGATATGTTATTCACTCATTTTGGAATATCAGGACCAGCAGTTTTAAAACTTTCCTCATATGTGAACAAAGCTTTAAATGAAGGTGAAGTAGAAGTCACTTTAGATTTCTTAAGAGATAATTCGAAGGATGAAATCTCTCAAATAATAAGAAGCAATCCAAATAAAACTGTTTTAAATAATTTAAAGGGAGTTTTACCACAAAACTTTTTAAAGGTGGTATTTGAAATGTTAGATTTAACAGAAGTTAAGTCCAGTGATTTAAAAAAGGAAGATGAAAATAAAATAATAGAATATATGAAAGAAATGAAACTTACGGCTAGAGAAACTTTATCTATAAAAGCTGCACAGGTTACATCTGGTGGTGTTAAGGTAAAAGAAATTAATGCTTCAACTATGGAGTCTAAAATAATTAAAAATTTATATTTTGCAGGAGAAGTTATAGATATTGATGCTGAAACTGGCGGGTATAATCTTCAAATGGCATTTTCAACTGGATACTTGGCTGGATTAGATTTTTAAAATAATTAAATTTAGTGTTAAAAAAGAGAGAAGTAGATAAGGCTTAAAACTTATCTACTTAATTTTTATAGTGTAAAATTTAAATAATTAAATTAGCATTTAATATGATCTTGTACATCCATTAAAGCTTCACCGAATCTTTGAAAATGAACAACTTCTCTTTGTCTTAGGAATTTAAGAATTTCTTTAATATCATGATCATCAGTTAAATTTATAAGCCATTCATAAGTTGCTCTAGCTTTTTGTTCAGCAGCCATATCTTCATGAAGATCAGCTATTACATCATCTTTAGCTTGAATATAAGTTGCTGTCCATGGATTACCTTGTGCATCAGCATAATATAAAGCTCTGCCATGGTCTGTATAATGAGCTGCTAAATCAGCTTTTTTTAAATCTTCTAAAGAAGCATTAGACATTAATTGATAAATCATAGTAGCTATCATTTCAACATGGGTCATTTCTTCAGTACCTATATCAGTTAATAAAGCTTTTGATTTTCCAGTTGGCATAGTATACCTTTGATTTAGGTATCTTAAAGCTGCACTTAATTCACCATCAGGTCCACCATATTGAGACATAAGGAATTTAGCCATTCTTAAGTCATTACATTTTAAATTAATAGGATATTCTAAAGTTTTAACATAATACCACATAAATTATAAACCTCCTTAATAATTTTCCCAAGGCCAAGGTGATGATACCCAAGCAACTGGATTTTCAAAGTAAGCAGAACCAAAATTTCTTAATGGACCAAAGTTTTTCTCGTAATCCATTATTAAATCATCAAGTCTTTTAGAAATTATTTTATAATCATTTCTTGCTTTTTTATTACTTGGAAAGTTATCAAGATATAGATTTAATTCTACAGCATAAAATTGATATTTTTTTATTTCATTTAATAAGTCATTTTCACACATAATAATACCCTCCCTAGCATTTTTTCTCATGTTTACCATAAGGTCTATATAAATCTTTAAAGATAGTACCTAACTTTAATGAAGTTGTAGGATTTAGAAGGTTTTCATATTCTTGTAGAACAATAAAAACTCTTGCATAATCATTTTTTTCACATTTGTTCATGGTAATTTCATCCTTTCAAAAAGTTTGTTTGTTACATAATATGGTATGGGCTGATGTTATGTTACTATGTTATTAAGGAAATATTATTAAAGTATTTGAGTAAGGTATATATTTTCATGATGTATCAAATAAAAATTTTAAGTGTATTATGATAGTGAATAGTTTTTTTGGAGAGAAATATGCCTCAAAATGAATTTAATGGCTTTAATGATTTTATAAAAATCTTTAATGATTATATTGGCTCATTTAATTCGGAAACAAGTAATAAAAGTGATAATAGTAATTCTAAAGAAAGTGATGACGAATGTAATAATTGTAGATTTGGCAATTCTAATGCAAATGCTACTAAAAGTCAAAGAGAAGCATGTAGTGATATTCCGGGGGGATTTCAAGATATTCCACCACAACTTTTATTAGTAATTGGAGAGCTATTAGGAAATGTTATGGCAGGTAATTTGCCATTTAATATTCAAAATGTAGTTGGGAACTGGTTGCAATTGGTAGGGCAAGCAATTGAAGTTTTTAATGCTCAACAACAATATTATCAAGGTGGACCAGGGAGAATGTATAATCCTATTTATAGAAATGCAGCTAATCCTTTTTGTTCAAGTTCAAGTGATGAAAGTCAAACTAATGTAGCTTCAAATAAAAAATCTAGTAGTAATAGTTCTACAAATAAAACACAATCTAATAATGAGATATATCAATTAAAACAATCTATAGAATCATTAACTAAACAAATTGAAGAATTACAAAAGCAAATTGATGATTTGAAAAAAATATAAAAATGTAAAGGAAATAAAATAGTCAATATATATCCTTTACATTTTATTTTTTTCTTTAAATAATATATATTAAGGAATAGTTAAGTATTTATAAGGATAAGTTAATAAAGAATATTTTATTGTTTTATTAGAGGTGAGGAAAAATGCTTAATTATCTTGTTAGAAAATATAATTTAAATGTTACATCAATGATTAGAAATGGAACTGTTGCAGCAATAACTATGCTAGGAGTTGGGATACTATTTGGAAGTAAAAATGTAATGATAACATTTCCTATAGCGTTAACTTCTACTGTTATAGGAAGACAAAATTTTTATGTAAAACCTCTTAATAGAATAGTTAGAATATTAGCATTAGATTTAATTATAGTATTAATAGCTTTTATATCATCATTAAATATATGGACAGGAATTGTAATTGATTTTGTTGCAATATTTTTGCTGGTTTATATTGTATCATCGCCATATGATTCAACTTTTTATAAACCATTTATAATGCTTTATGTTTTTACTCAGTATGCCAATGTTTCAATTTATGAATTACCTAATAGATTATTGGCCGTAGTTTTTGGAGCATTAGTTATTATGTTAGGAACACATATAAAAAGAAGTAGTGGTAAAGAAATAATGGGAAATAGTGTTAATTCTGCTTTTTTTAATATACAAAAACAAATTGAAAATATTATAGATCACAAATATGAGGAAGAGTTAACAGAAAATTGCTCTAAAATAATGATGGATTTAGTATACAAGGTGTATATAACACGATATAAAAAGTATCTTACTACTAATTTAGGAACTATACAATTTAAATTATATTTAAACATAGAATATTTAAATATATATTTAAAAAATATATATGAACAGTATGAAGAAGAGAAAATATCTAAGGAACAAATGTTAGATTTTTTATCGTTAATTGAATTAATAATAAAGTATTCTAAGAAAAAGTGTAAATTGGAAGATGTAACGTATAAAAGTAAATTTGTAAATGAAAAATATAAAAAAAGCTCATATTTAGTTAATGAAATATTGCTTATAGTAACTTCTATAGTAGAACAAATTAAAGAAGCTGAAGAACTAGACAGTAGGATGGCAAATAGAATTTATAAAGAATGGGAAAGAACTTACTTAGATAAACCAAGGGTAATATTTAAGGAATATTTTGTTCCGTCTTCAATAAGATTTAAGTTTGCAATGAGAATGGCAATAACATTAACCTTTTCTATATTTATAGCAGAATTATTAGGGTACTATAAGATTATATGGGCTATTATAACTATAATGTCAATTATGCAACCCTATTATGAGGATACAATTTCAAAAACTAGGGAAAGAGTAAAAGGTAATATTATAGCAATTTTATTTACTGGTATAGTAATACATTTATTTAATACACAATGGATAACTATTTTAATTCTAGTTATATCATTATATTTACTATATGGATTTAAAGAATATTATAAAATTTCATTATTTGCAGCTATGGCATCTATTTGTATATCTTCATTATCAGTAAGTTTAAATAAGTTATTAATATATAGAATTTTTTACGTAATAATAGGAGTAATAGTAGTTTTATTAGCTAATAAATATATTTTTCCTTATAGGTTAAAAGACGGAATAATGCAATTAGTAAAAAAAATATTAAGGTATGATCAATATTTGATTGATACTAGTAGAGAGTATTTAAGCAAGGGTGAAGGTGATAATTATATAAGAGACTTAATAATACATATTACTCTTTTAACTCAAAAATTATATCTTAGAAATTCACAGTATAGTGATGAGAGTATTTCTGAATTTATTGACAAAAATAATGAGTTTGTAGTTAAGATTGGATATAAGATTTTAATGGTTTATAAGAAAAAATGTAATGAAAATATATTTAAATATTTAAGTGAATTATATGATGATTTTAATAATAGCATAAAAGGATTAATAAAAAAGGTATAGATTAGAAATAGGGGGAACTAACCTATACCTTTTGTGAAGGGAATGATATTAACTAATTACAACACAACTATATTAGTTGATGTTGTTGTTTATGAATATGATTATATTATATGAATATGTCAACTTTATGGCAGTTACATGAAAATAAAATGATTATATAAATAACATAATTTTAAAAGTGTTATTTTTCTTTAAATGTATAACTTATATACATTAATGAGTATAATAATATAAATAAAAAATTGTAATTAAGAAGTGATATATATGAGAACTACTCTAATAAAAAAGGCTAAAATCAGAGTGGCTATAGTTATTTTAGTAATGATTTGTAGCATTATAAGTTTTTTAAAAATTAAAAATGATAGTAAAAGGTGGGTAGATGCAGACGTTACAATTAAACTCCCTTTTGAAATAGACATATTAAGTACAGGAAAATCAGATTTTATTTTAATAGAGATTGAAGAAAAGTTTATTGTTATAGATTGTGGATTTTATGAAAATAGCACAAAGATAGAAGAGTTCCTACATTTTAAAGGTGTTGAAGAGATAGAGTATTTAATTTTAACACATAATGATAAAGATCATATTGGGGGAGCTCCTGTTGTTTTAGATAATTTTAAGATAAATAATTTAGTTCAGGCTGATTATGAAAAAAGTACAGTTCAATACAAAAATTATATTGAAGCTGTTGAGAGAAATAATCTACAACCGATATTACTTCATAATAATATTGTGACTAATATAAATGGAGCCAAAATAACAATATATCCAGCACTTAAAGAGAGTTATGATAAATCTAATGATTATTGTATTATAGTTGGAATTGATTATGGAAAATATAGGTTTTTATTTGCAGCAGATGCAGAAGATGAACGAATGAAAGAATTTATAAAAGAGAATACTGGAACTTACACTTTTTTAAAAATGGCTCATCATGGAATATATAATGATGAAGTAGGAGATTTTTTAGAGGCAGTTTCACCAAGCTATGCAGCTATAACTTGCTCTTACCTTATGTATCCAAATAGAAAGCTTATCTCTTTATTAGATAAATACAAAATAAAAACATTTTATACAAGTAGTGGAGATATAAGTATTAAAAGTGATGGGGAAAATATATATTTTATTCAAAAATAGCTTAATATATTAATGAAAGTTGATAATAAATTAAAGTGAATTATCAGCTTTCATTTTTATATAAAATATTATGTTTAAAAAGTGTTGACATAATATTAAATATATATTATATTTAATAAGCGAGTTGCGAAAAGATTATTTAAATAAAAATATATTATGGCCCCTTGGTCAAGCGGTCAAGACACCACCCTTTCACGGTGGTAACAGGGGTTCGATTCCCCTAGGGGTCACCATAAAATTAAATTTGGAAGCATAGCTCAGCTGGGAGAGCATCTGCCTTACAAGCAGAGGGTCACAGGTTCGATCCCTGTTGTTTCCACCAAAAGACGAATGTTTAACATTCGTCTTTTTTTTATGAAATTATATTTGCTAAAGAATTGTGGATAACTTTAAAAATTACTAGAAATACACAGTCTATGAAGCAGATTTTTTATTTTATCAATATATCTAAAGTGATTTTAGGTATTAATGCACTTGCGGTTAATAAAGTTTTAAGATTATAGTTATATAAATGTTTTAGGTATTCTTAATATTATTTCTAAAGGTTAAATATTTTTGGAATATAGATGGATTTTGTTTTAAAAAATTATTAAAAATTTTTAAATCTTCAACTGTCTCTGATTTTATTACATGTTCCATTAATTCAGTTTCTGTAAGTACATCATTTCTTTGACTAAGGTTCTTTAAAAAAGTTTCTATTATATTATGCCTTTCATAAAGAAAAGCTCCAATTTCCGTGCCTTTATCTGTTAATACTATTAATCCGTATCTTTGATATTTTATCAGAGATAAGCTTCCAAGTTTTTGCATCATCTTAGATGCTGATGAATCTTTAACATTTAACATCTGTGCAACTTGATTTAATCTTATATATGTATTTTTTAAACTACATCTATAAATCATCTCTAAATAGTCTTCCATAGAAGGAGTTAGTAACTTATTGGCTGCATTTATCATTTCATATCCTTTTACTGTATGAAAATCTTTACTTATTAGTATCACCTCTTTAAAATTAATACAAATTTTTACATGTAACGTAGCACATTGATATTTATGTGCATATGTTAGACTAGGGAAAGATTTTTTCATTAAACTTAAATAAAAAATAGAAAACCAAAAAGGAGATTATTAAAATGGAAAAACAATTAAATAATGTTATACCATTAAGTGAGTTACCCCTAGGATATAAATGTAAAGTGAATTCTCTTATTGCATATGGCGCAATAAGAAGAAGGTTGTTGGATCTTGGATTGATAAATGGTACTGAGGTAATGGCACTTGAGCAAAGTCCATCAGGTGATCCAATAGCTTATTTTATACGTGGTGCTGTAATCGCATTGAGATCAGAAGATGCTTCGCAAATTTTAGTTGAAAAAATATAGTCTTATTTTAAGAGTATTTATAAAAAATAAATTAAATTACTATTTTAATAAAATTTTTTATTTGGAGGAATAAATATGGGACTAACAAAACAGTCAACAGGAGCTCATGCTATGGATGAAAAGTTAAAGATAATTAAAGAATCTGAAGATGAAAAAATAGTGGCGCTTGGTGGCAATCCTAATGTTGGGAAAAGTACTGTATTTAATAATTTAACAGGTTTAAAACAACACACTGGAAATTGGCCAGGAAAGACAGTAACAAATGCTACAGGTAAATATAATCATAGGAATAAGGAATTTATATTAGTTGATATTCCAGGTACCTACTCATTAATGGCAAATTCAGAAGAGGAAGAGGTTGCAAGAGATTTTATATGTTTTGGGAATCCGGATGTTACTGTAATTGTTGTAGATGCAACATGCCTTGAGAGAAATTTAAATTTAGTTCTTCAAACAATAGAAATAACTGATAAAGTTATAGTTTGTGTTAATCTTATGGATGAGGCTAAAAGAAAAGGTATAACAGTAGACTTAGTTAAGTTATCATTGCTACTAGGGATACCAACTATAGGTACTAGTGCTAATTTAGGACAAGGTTTAAATGAATTAATGGATTCTATATATAATGTTACATTTAATAAAATTATTTCAAATCCGGTTAAAATTAATTATGATGAAAGAATAGAAAGTGCTATCTCGATAATAGAAGAAAGACTAAATGAAATGATTAAAAGTAAAATTAATTCACGATGGCTTGCATTAAAATTACTAGAAAATGATATCTCGTTATTAGATTCTATAAGTAAATATTTGGGATTTGATATAACTGAAGATGCAGAGGTTGTTGAAGGGATTAGAAACGGAAGAGAATACTTAAATACTAATGGAATAAATTGTGAAGTACTTAGAGATAAAATAGTTTCAGTTATAGTTGGGAAATCAGAAAAGATTAGTAAGAGCGTAGTTTCCTTTAGAAAGGAAGAGTATAATGCTACAGATAGAAAAGTAGATAAGATTTTGACTTCAAAAAAGTTTGGTATACCGATAATGATATTACTTTTAGGTGTTATTTTTTGGTTAACAATAACTGGTGCAAATTATCCTTCTCAACTTTTATCTGATGGATTATTTTGGATACAGGATAGGTTAAGTGAATTTTTTGTCTGGATTGGAGCACCAGCTTGGGTTGAAGGAATTTTAGTTCAAGGTATGTATAAAACCTTAGCTTGGGTAGTTGCGGTTATGTTGCCACCAATGGCTATATTTTTTCCTTTATTCACATTACTTGAGGATTTAGGTTATCTTCCTAGAATAGCTTTTAATTTAGATAATTTCTTTAAAAAATCATGCGCTTGCGGAAAACAAGCACTTACTATGTGTATGGGGTTTGGATGTAATGCAGCAGGTATAATTGGATGTAGAATAATAGATTCTCCAAGAGAAAGACTAATTGCAATTATTACAAATAATTTTGTGCCTTGTAATGGTAGATTTCCTACTCTTATAGCTATAATAACAATGTTTTTTGCTGGAATGTTTATAGGACCTTTTAAGTCAGTAATATCAACTGTTTTATTATTAGGGGTAATTCTTTTAGGAGTTTTCATGACTTTAATGATGTCAAAGCTTCTTTCTAAAACTATTCTTAAAGGAGTTCCATCCTCTTTCACACTAGAGTTACCACCTTATCGTAAGCCACAAATAGGAAAGGTTATAGTTAGGTCTATATTTGATAGAACGTTATTTGTTCTCGGTAGGGCTATAAGCGTTGCAGCACCTGCTGGAATAGTTATCTGGCTTATGGCTAATGTAACAGTTGGAGATATGAGCTTGTTAACACATTGTGCTAATTTCTTAAATCCTTTTGCACAAGCAATAGGGTTAGATGGATATATATTAATGGCATTTATTTTAGGATTTCCAGCCAATGAAATAGTAGTACCAATAATAATTATGAGTTATATGGCTACAGGAAGTATGTTAGAGTTAGAAAGTTTTACTGAATTAAGAGCTTTACTTGTTTCTAATGGATGGACATGGCTTACTGCTGTATGTGTAATGTTATTTTCGCTTATGCATTGGCCTTGTAGTACGACTTGTTTAACTATAAGGAAAGAAACTCAAAGTTGGAAGTGGACAGCAGTATCATTTCTAGTTCCAACGGTAATGGGAGTTATTATTTGTTTTGTGTTTACAAGCGTTGTACGATTATTAGGATTAGCATAAGATAAAAGTCACATCAATTAACAGATTATATTATCTATTAGTTAGTGTGATTTTTAGATGTTATAAGAAAATATTCTATTATCTTAATATATCTCTTTGAGGCTAAATTTAAAAGTTACACCATATTTGGTATAATTAATGTATAAATTATTGTAAGAGGAGAGGGTCTATATGATTAAACATATTATTTTGTGGAATTTTCAAGAGGGGAAGGGTAGTGAAGAGGATAAACTAAAAATAAAAAATGGACTTGAAGAATTAAAAAATAAAATACCAGGGATTGTTGAAATTGAGGTTATTACTAACCCAATAGCAGGAAGTAATGCTGATATAATGTTAAATAGTACCTTTGAAAATGTAGATGCATTAAATAATTATCAAGTTCATGAAGAACATGTTAAAGTTGCAAGCTTTGTTAGAAGTGTTACATGTAATAGAATGTGTATGGATTATGAGGTATAGAATAAGACATACAAAGGAGAATTAAATGGATAGGCTATATATCGATAAAATAGTTAAGCAATATTTTGAAAGTGAAAATTATTATGTGAAAGAAGGATCTAGTGGTATGAATAATACAACTAAATTCTTAGTTATAGATAATGAAGAGTTTATTTTAAGAATATATGAAAGTCATAATGACAATGAAAAAGTTGATTATGAACATGTAGTTTTAAAAGCTTTAGGTGAGAAAAGTTTAAGTTTTAATATACCTATACCTAAAGTAAATTTAAGTGGTACTACAATAGGGGTAAGCTCTGATGGAAAATTAGTATCAATGGCAAAGATGATTAGAGGAAATAATCCTAGCTTAGAAACTGTTGAACAATTTTATAGCTTAGGAAGTGTTGTTGGCGAAATAACAAGAGAACTAGGGGAGATTAATATTGAAAAAAATCCCATATATTCTCCGTGTTATGAATTAGAAAAATCTTATCCTAAATGTCCATTAAATAAAGTTATAGGATTTTGCATTAATCCTACTAAAGATTTTAATAAAGAAAAAAATGAGTTAGTTGATTTAAGTAGCTATTTTATAAAATTTAAGGAGTGTATTCCAGATTTAAGAAACTTGCCACATCAATTAATCCATGGTGATATTAATGCATCTAATGTTTTAGAAGATGAGAATAATAATATTTCAGCAGTATTAGATTTTGAGTTTGTTGCTAGAGATTTAAGAGTTATGGATTTAGCTATATGCTTATCAGAAGCTATTTCAAATAAAAATAGTGATGAGTTTAAATTTAAGTGTATGAAAAGATTTATTGATGGATATAAGAAAAATATTAATTTAACAATAGATGAAATAAAAGCAGTACCAAAGCTTATTATGCTTAGAAGATTAGATGTAATTGTACATTTTCTTGTTAGATATAATGAGGGAATCAGTAATAGTTTTATGTCTGCAACAGAAATACTTAGGGAACAAATTATAAAGGCAGTTACCTTATGCAAGTGGGTAAGTGAGAATGAAAGTAAAATAATTAAATTATTTATATAAAAATAGAAAGTAAAAATTGGAGGGAATTTAGATGAATGAGGTTATAAAAAATATTAAATCAAGAAGAAGTTGTAGAGCTTATACAGATGTACAAGTAGAAACTGAATTTTTAAATGAAATCTTAGAATGTGCTTTATGTGGACCAAGTGGTATGAATAAACAAGGGTGTTATTATACAGCTATTCAAAATAAGGAGATTTTACAAGAGTTAAATGATGCAGTAAAAGAAGTATTTAAGGAAAGAGGAGATGCAAGAGGAGCTAATGAAAATTATAATTTCTATTATAATTCACCTACCCTTATAATAGTTTCTGCAAAAAAAGATTATAAATATTTTTATACAGATGGTTCAGCAGGATTAGAAAATATATTTTTAGCAGCAACTTCTTTAGGATTAGGATCTTGCTGGATAAATCAATTAGGTGATACTTGTAATTCGCCTTTAGTAAGAAGTGTACTTGATAGATGTCATATACCATCAGATTTTAATATAATTGGTTGTGCAGCTATAGGATATTCAGCAAAGCAAAGTGTTGAGCCAAAAAGGGTTCCGGGAAGAAGCTTAATTGTTAGATAGAAGTTAGCCTCTCATAATTAAAAAATATATAATGATTTAGATTTAAACAAGATAATACATAAATTAGATTATAATACAATTTATGTATTATCTTATTTGCATTATACAACATTTAGACATGTATTAATAACAAATAGTCATAGTCTTTATATTAGTATTTAAGTATAATGAAAGTATATTATGAAAACGTTACGCAAACTACAGAAGTATATATTAGGAGGATAATATGGGAATTATATTTAATAAAGAAAATGGATTATTTCATATTAAATCAAAGAAAACAAGTTATGTAATGAGAGTTTTAGAAACTGGTCATTTAATTAATTTATATTGGGGTAGAAGAATTAATTCTAATAAGATAGATTATGTAGTAAAGAAAAGAAGTTGTGGAAGTTTTTTAGCTGATTTAGACAATATAGATGCACTTAATTTAGAGGTAATACCACAAGAGTATCCAAGCTATGGAAATCCGGATTTACGCTCACCGGCAGTTCAAATAAAATTGTCAAATGGAACAACTGTAACAGATTTTAGATATTATAGCCATGAAATATATAAAGGAAAGAAAGAACTTCAAGGATTACCGGCAACTTATGTTGAAAATGAAGATGAAGCAGAAACTTTAGAAATAACTTTAAAAGATGAATTAGCAGAACTAAGGATAGTATTATCATATACTGTATTTGAAAGCTATGATGCTATAACAAGAAGTTGTAGAATTATAAATGATAGTCAGAAAGAAGTAGATGTGTTAAGGGTTTTAAGTGCAAATGTTGATTTTAGGGATAGTGATTTTGATTTAATTCAATTATCAGGAGCTTGGGCTAGAGAAAGACATATAGTTAGAACTCCATTAAGAAATGGAGGGCAATGTGTAGAAAGTAGAAGAGGGGCAAGTAGCCATGCTCAGAATCCATTTATAGCGTTAGTAAGTAAAGATACAACGGAAGATAAAGGTGAAGTTTATGGATTTAATTTAGTTTATAGTGGGAATTTCTTAGCAAATGTTGAAGTTGATATGTATAGTAATGCAAGAACTCAAATTGGTATAAATCCGTTTGATTTTACTTGGAACTTAGAATCAGGAGAGGAATTCCAAACACCAGAAGCTGTTATGGTATATTCATCTAATGGATTAACTGGTATGTCGCACATTTATCATGATTTATATAGAGAAAGGTTATGTAGGGGAGCTCATAGAGATAAGGAAAGACCAATACTTATAAATAATTGGGAAGCAACATATTTTGATTTTAATAATGAAAAAATAAAGGATATTGCTAAGGAGGCAAGTAATCTTGGAATAGAATTATTTGTTTTAGATGATGGCTGGTTTGGTGAAAGAAATAATGATGATTGCTCACTTGGAGATTGGTTTGTAAATGAAGAAAAGCTTAAAGGTGGATTAAATTCATTAGCTACAGATATAAATGAAATGGGAATGAAATTTGGATTATGGTTTGAGCCAGAAATGATTTCTCCAAAGAGTAAGTTGTATGAAGAGCATCCAGACTGGTGTATTCATATTGATGGAAGAGTAAGATCTGAAGCAAGAAAGCAACTTATATTAGATTTATCTAGAGATGAAGTTTGCGATGCTGTAATTGAAATGCTTACGAATGTATTAAAATCAGCACCTATATCATATGTAAAATGGGATATGAATAGAAATATGACAGAAATAGGTTCACCAGCATGGCCAGCTAAAAAACAAAAAGAGGTAGCCCATAGATATATGTTAGGTTTATATAAAATATTAGAAAATATAACTACTAATTTTCCTAATATTTTATTTGAAAGCTGCTCAGGTGGAGGTGGAAGATTTGATGGTGGAATGCTATATTATATGCCTCAAACTTGGACAAGCGATGATACGGATGCTATAGAGAGATTAAAAATTCAAGAAGGAACTTCATTAGTATATCCAGCTAGTACAATGGGAAGTCATGTTTCAGCAGTTCCTAATCATCAAGTTCATAGAATAACACCACTTCATACAAGAGGAGTAGTAGCTATGGCAGGGAGTTTTGGATATGAACTAGATGTAACAAAAATGACAGATGAAGAAAAGGAAGAAGTAAAATTACAAGTTGAATTCTATAAGAATATTAGAAAAACTATTCAATTTGGAGATTTATATAGATTAAAGAGTGCCTTTGATAGCAATGAAGCTGCTTGGATGAATATATCTAAGGATGGAAATAATCTTGTGGTAAGTTATGTTAAGAAATATGCAGAAGCTAATGTATTACCAAAGAGGTTAAAGTTAAAGGTTTTAGATGAAAATTCATTATATGAAGTTAGTGAAACTGGAGAAGTTTTCGGTGGAGATGAGCTTATGTATATAGGACTTGAGATTGGAGAACTTAATGGTGATTATCAAGCAAGAAGCTGGACTTTAAGAAGAATTCAAGAAGAATAGTAACTGAAGAAATAAATATAAATGCTAGTATAGCAGGGTTAGATAATATCAATTGCTATATTAGCATTTTATTTTTTATTCAGATAATAGAAATTTTTCTGTAGTTTCTTTTTTTGTATCTCTATATTCTTTAGGACTTACTCCTTTGATCTTTTTAAAAGCTTTAGAAAAGGCTAAAGGGTCACTATATCCACAAGAATAGGCTATATTACCTATTGGAAGATCAGTATTATATAATAGTTCAGCAGCTTTAGTTATTCTAAATTCAATTAAAAATTTTTGAGGAGACATATTTAAGTTGTTTTGAAAAATAGAGGTTAAATAACTTCTATTTAAGCAAAGATAATCAGCTATATCTGTTACTTTAATAGAGTTATGATAATTGTTTTGAATAAATTCAATTGCTTTATTTATGTAATTATTAGTATGTTCATCTTTATTTAAATATGAAACTTCTTTACGATCTTCACATAACTTTGAGAAAAATAAGTATAATAAGCCTTCTATTTTAAAAGCATCAGAATCAGACATTGTATGATGTTTTAGCATTTCTAATACGTATTCTTTTAATGCATCATCTTTTTCATAATTAAAAATTAAATGATTTTCATTTAATCCAGCAGAGTTTAAATAAAGTTTAGCTTTATCACCATCAATACCAATCCAAAGGTATGTCCAAGGATTATCTTTATCGGCTTGATAAAATGTAACAACATTTGGCTCAATTAAAAATCCTTGATTTTTAATTACTGTATATTTATTATCATTTACATAATAATAGCCTTGTCCATCTAGAACATAATGAATTAAGTAAGTTGGCCTAATAGCTGGACCAAATGAATGTAAGGGAGCACATTTTTCTAATCCACAATAACAAAGATATAAGTCGTTAAAATTTCGATTAGTATTTTCTAAAAAGTATATATCTAACATAAATCCTCCTAAATACAACATTTAGACATGTTTTGATTATAGTATTATATAAATTTTAAGTTAGAAAATTGTATAATGCAATATATATTATATAAAAGTAATATGTTATGTTTTAAAGAGGTTAATTAAAGTATAATTATTAAAAAAGATAAATAATTTATATAAAAAATATATATATGAAAATGTTTTTATATTTTTAAAAAGTTAAATGTTTATAAATCAGTATTGCATTATAAATACAAAAATAAATAGAATATAATGTGATTAAAGATATCTTTATAATAATAAATCTAACATTTAGCCATATTTTTGTTACATTAATCTATTTAGAAGTAATAGGAAAAGTTTTAAAATATAAGCATGTAAACGATACAGAAGTATGAGGGGATGGAATAATGAGAAAGAAAAAATTGATAGCTACAATTTTAGTAGTAACTTCAATATTCACAACAGTATTTACAGGATGTTCAAGCAATACTGCAACTAATAAATCTAAAAAACAAATAGTATTTTTTAGTAATAAAATAGAAGCCGTGGATACTTATAATAAACTTGTAGAGAAATTTGAAGCTGAAAATCCAGATATAGATGTTGTTGTTAGTGCACCTCCAGATGCAACAACAGTATTAAAAACTAGATTAGTAAAAGGGGATGTCCCAGACATTATATCATTATCTGCAGATAGAAGTTTTGCAGACTTTGTAGATGCAAATATATTAGAAGATTTAAGTGATAAAATAGATTTTAGTGTTATTGATCCAGTTTATAATCAGATGTTAAAAGATTTAGAGATTGAAAGTGTAGATGGGGTTTATGGAGTACCTTATGCATTAAATGCAAGTGGAGTTATATACAACAAGGATATTTTTGAAGACTTAGGATTATCAATTCCTAAAACATGGGATGAATTTTTAGAATTAGCACAAACTGTTCAAGATAATGGCATAACACCTTTTTATTTTACTTTAAAAGATACTTGGACTTCACTTCCAGCATGGAATAATATAGCAGGAACATTGGCTGATACTGATTGTTTTAAAAGAATTAATAATAATGAAACAACATTCAATGAAGTTTATTCAGAAACAGCAGATAAAATACTTCAATTAATGGATTATGGTCATTCAGATAACTTTGGTGTTGGGTATAATGATGGTAATACAGCATTTGCTCAAGGTAAAGCTGCAATGTATATTATAGGAAATTATGCAATACCATCAATTTTAACTGTAAATCCAGATATAAACTTAGGAATGTTTACTATGCCTGCATCTAATAATGAAGATGAAAATAAATTAGTTTCTGGAGTAGATGTATATTTTGCCATTCCTAAGGATTCTAAGAATAAAGAAGAAAGTATAAGGTTTATAAACTTCTTATTAGAAGAAGAAAATACTAAAACTTATATAGATGAACAAAGTGCATTTTCGGCTGTTAAAGGTGTAAAACAAGAAGATTCAAAATTTGAAGCTTTTGATGAGTTCTTTGAAAGTTCAAGGGTAGTAGATTTCCAAGATCATTTTTATCCAGCAGAATTACCAGCATCTGATATGATACAAACATATCTTTTAGATGGAAATAAAGAAAAGTTTTTAAGTAACTTCCAAAAGGAATGGGTAAAGGCTAATAGACAGTATATTAAAGAATAGTATGGAAGGGTGATTAGAAATGAAGAAAAGAGATATGTTTTTCTTAGGAACAGTAATACCAATGATAGTTGTATTTTTCTTGTTCCACACATTCCCATTATTAAAAGGGGTAATGTATAGTTTCACAAATTTTAGGGGATTTGGAGATTTTGATTTTGTTGGATTAATGAACTTTAAGGATTTATTTACGGATTCAAGAGTATTAAATTCATATATGTTTACTTTTAAATTTGCTATAGTTACAACAATAATAGTAAATATAATAAGTTTAGCATTAGCATTAGCTTTAAATTCAAAGATAAAGTTTAAAACAACTTTAAGAGGATTATATTTCTTACCGAATATTTTAGGGGGACTAATTGTAGGATATATATTTAATTATATTTTTACATTTATAATTCCTAAACTAGGAGAGGTTATGGGAAGTGAAGTTCTAAGTAAGAGTATACTTGGAAGTACAAGTTTAGCATGGATAGGTGTAGTAATTGTAGTTGCATGGCAATCAATAGCCTTTAATACTATAATTTATATTTCAGGACTTCAAACTATTCCAGATGATGTTTATGAAGCAAGTGGAATTGATGGAGCTGGTAAATGGCTTCAATTTAGAAAGATTACATTTCCTTTAATTGCACCATTCTTTACAATAAATATGGTTTTATGTATGAAAAATTTCTTAATGGTATTTGATCAAATTATGTCATTAACAGGTGGAGGACCTGCACAGTCAACAGAATCCATTTCTATGCTTATATATAAGGCTGGATTTGGAGGAAGTCAATTTGGATATCAATCAGCAAACTCAGTAGTGTATTTTATAGTTATTGTGGCAATATCATTATTCCAAATTAAGATATTAGAAAAAAGGGAGGTTCAACTATAATGGCAGAATTAAGTTTAAAATCTAGTAATACAACAGAAGTAAAGAAAAAATCTTTTATAAAAAAGGAAGATGGAAAAATTAATTGGCCAATTACAATATTACTTATTGTTTGTTCATTAACAATATTATTTCCACTTTATATAACTATTGTTATTGCATTTAAACAACCATCAGAAATGATGGGGAATGTTTTGTCATTGCCTAAAACATGGAGTTTTAGTAATTTTGTGCAAGCTATTAAAATGACTAATTTCTTTCATACAATAATGAATAGCTTGATTATAACAGCAGGTGCTGTAATAGTAACTATAGTTACGAATTCATTAGTTGCATATGCTATTGCAAGAAACATGCATAAGAAATTTTATAAGTTTGTATATTTTTATTTTGTAAGTGCAATGTTTGTACCTTTTTCAATGTTAATGTTACCTCTTGTTAAACAAGTAAGTTTCTTTAACTTAGATAATAAAATTGGTATGATAATTCTTTATATGGTATTTGGAATATCTATGAATACATTACTTTATGTTGGATATTTAAAAAATATTCCACTTGAATTAGAAGAAGCAGCATATGTTGATGGTGCTAAACAATGGACTGTGTTCTGGAAAATTATATTTCCATTATTAAAACCAATGCATGCAACTGTTGGAATTATGACAGCGCTTTGGGCTTGGAATGACGTAATGATGCCACTTGTAATATTAAGCGATCAAAGTGCAGCAACTTTACCATTAGCTCAATATATATTTCAATCTAAATTTGGGACAAATTATAATGTAGCTTTTGCATCATATCTTTTAGCATTGTTACCATTATTAGTATTCTACTTATTTGCTCAAAAGTGGATTATAAACGGAGTAACTAAAGGTGCAATAAAGTAATTTTTAAAATAAAACCTTTATTAGAAAATATATTTATTAAACTTAAGTATATTGGATAATAGAGGTTTTATTTATTTAATTATAAAAACTGTAGAGTTGATAAAATGAGTGAATCTAATATATACTATAATAAATTTTGAATTATAAATATAGAGCATTTAGCGAAAAATAATTTGTAAAGGAGATGAGTGTGATGTTTAAATTTTTAACTGTGTTAATTCATATTATAAATTTATTAACAATAGTTTATATGGTATTTAAGGAAAAGCGTTCAGCCAATAGCATTATAGCATGGACATTAATTTTATACATAGCACCTTTTATAGGATTTATAGTGTTTTTGCTTGTTGGAAGAAAAATGAACAAGTCAAATATGTTTGGAATTAAAAATGCAGAAATAAAGGTTTTAGAGAAATATGATAGACAAGTAAAAGAAAGAAGCCAAGTACCAGTAGAAAATATGGATATGATAATGGCTTTAGAAACTATTGATTATTCACCATACAGAAATGATAATGAAGTTTGTATGTACTCAGATGGAAAAGAATTTTTTGATGCCTTGTTAAAAAGTCTTAACAAGGCTAAAAAGAGTATAAATATAGAATTCTATATATTTAAAAATGATGATATAGGAACAAAGATACTAGATATTTTAGAAGAAAAAGCTAAGAATGGAGTTGAAGTTAGATTATTATATGATTCTGTTGGAAGTAGGTTATTAAATAGAAATGTATTAAAAAAATTAAGAGCAGTTGGAGGAAAAACAGGAGAATTCTTTCCATCTTGGTTAAAGCTTATTAATCTTAATATGAATTTTAGAAATCATAGAAAAATAGTTGTTATAGATAATAAAGTTGCTTTTGTTGGAGGATTTAATGTTGGAGATGAGTATTTAGGAAAAGATAAAAAGTTTGGATATTGGAGAGATACTCATATTAAGTTTAAGGGGAGTGCAGTAAAAGACTTAAATTTAAGGTTTTTAGCAGATTGGAGGTATGCAACTAAAGAAGAAGTAGACTTAAGTCATGTATTAGAAATTAGTGATGAAAATATTGGTGAACCTAATACAGGAATGCAAATAGTGTCAAGTGGACCAAATTTAAGTGATAGATATGAGATTAAGTTAGCGTATTTAAAAATGATTCAAAGAGCTAAAAAATATTTATATATTCAATCACCTTATTTAATTATCGATAAAAGTATATCTGATAGTTTAAAATTGGCTTCAGCATCAGGGGTTGATGTAAGAATAATGATACCAGGAAAAGGGGATCATCCTTTTGTATATTGGGCAAATTTAGTTTATGCTGGAGATTTATTAGAGTATGGAGTTAAAATATATCATTATGATAGAAGTGCTTTTCTTCATGCTAAGACTGTAGTTATAGATGATGAAATTTGTTCAATAGGAACAGCTAATATGGATACTAGAAGTTTTGAATTGAACTTTGAAGTAAATGCCTTTATTTATTCAGAAACTATTTCAAAACAACAAAAAAGTGAATTTGAAAAAGATATATCAAAATGTGAAGAATTAACACTAGAAAAATATCAAAATAGAAGTAGGATAGTAAAGATCAAAGAATCACTATCCAGACTATTCTCCGACATATTATAACTAAATTGTTCGTTACGTGTAAGCGAAAAAATGAAATATTTATTTTCCGGGAAGCGTGAAATTTTCACCTAGAATTTATATAATTGATTCCGTAAAGTTGGCTAAAGTTTTTAAACTCGCTGTTAGCTCAAACAATAAAAACTTCTTTACGCCAACTTTACTACATCAATTATTAAATTCTACGGTTCAATTTCAATGTTACTTCCAAATTAATATTTCATTTTTTCTTTTTTCACGTAACTACTTATAACATTGAACCTTATAGTTAATCATTTCTGCTACATATATGACAAATAATTAACTTTTAAGGTGGCATTGCAGTTCATCAAGTGGAAGAGAAAATATTAATGATATTAACGGAATGAATATTGTAATTAAGTTTTAGAATTTAATCTTTCTTGGAGTAAAAACTGCATTAAGAAGCTGAGGGAATGAAATGACTTTCGAAGCTTTAGCAGTTTTTACGGAAAGAAAGATATAAATTCTTAACGCAAATTACTCAATTCATGGAGGTTATATCATTAATTTTTCGGCTTCACGTGACGAACAATATTATTCTTTTGAGGTATATGCTTTAAGTTCTTCTAGGAAAATATTTGCTGCTTTTGATAGTGTTAATTCTTTAGGGTATATATATGAAAATAATCTTGTGAAGTCTTTATTAAGTTCTATATATGACAATTCATTTCTAGCTTCAGATTCTAAAATCACATGTTTAGAGGTAATAGTTAAGCCTAAGTTATTTCTAACAGCTTCTTTAACAGCTAAGTTACTGCCTAATACCATCATACTTTTGGGAATTATTTTATGCTGTGTAAAGAACAAATCAAGATATTCCCTAGTACCAGACCCTTCTTCACGAGCAATCCATCTCCTATTTTGAAGATTAGCTAAATTAAGTTCTTGCTCTTTTAAATCACTATTATAAGGAATAGCAAGTACCATTTCATCCTCTAAAAAATACTCCTGCTTAAATAAAGCTGATGAAGCAGAACCTTCTATAAGACCTATATCCAACTTCAATTTTTTTAACTCTGTAGATATAAGAGAGGTGTTTTCTATGATAACTTCTATATCTACATCAGGATATTTATTAGAAAAATGAGCTAAAAATTTTGGCAATATGTATTCTCCTATAGTTAAACTAGCCCCTACTTTTATACTTCCCTTAATTGAATTTGAAAGTGTTTGTACATCTAGAAAAGTGACATCTAGTAAATTTATAATTTCCTTAGCTCGTTTATATAAGGTATAACCACTTTCTGTGATAGAAATAGTTTTTTGCTTAACTGATCTATTTATTAGTGTAACTCCAAAAATAATTTCTAAATTTTTTATATGAGTACTAACACTTGGTTGTGAAAGATTTAAATATTCAGCTGCTTTAGTAAAATTTTTAAAATCAACAACTGCAATAAAAGTTTTAAATTCTTCAATCAATGTAATAACCTCCTAGTATTAATGGGTAAACTAATTGCGATAAATACATTATACACTAATTATTAAAAAAAGTAATCATTATTATGATTAATATTTATTTTACTAATCATGATTTTGTAGATATACTAAGTTATGTAATAAGTGGTTAAAATTTTAAGGAGGGAATGATATACATGAAGAATAATAAATTTATCGATTATATGAAAGGTATATTACCAGGGCTATTAGTTTCAGTAGCAGTAGCATTTGTAGGGATATTGATTGCTAAATTTGTACCTAAATTAGGGGCAGGTACAATATCAATTTTTCTAGGAATGTTTGTGGGAAATTTATTTTTAAATCAAGATGTTTTTCAAAAAGGATATAAGTTTTCAGAAACTGATATACTATCATATTCCATTGTTTTATTAGGAGCTACCTTAAGTGTAAATACATTATTAGAGCTAGGTATAGGTGGATTTGTTTTTATAATATTACAAATGGCAGTAACAATAGTTGGTTCAATATATATAGGAAAGAAGCTAGGGTTTAGTGAAAACTTTAGATTTTTAATGGCTAGTGGAAATGCTGTATGTGGTTCATCAGCTATAGCAGCAACAGCTCCAGTAATTGATGCAGATGATAAAGAAAAGGGTATAGCAATTACTATAGTAAATATTACGGGAATAGTTTTAATGTTTGTTTTACCGATAATAGCTAGGGCTTTATTTAATTCAGAGACAATGCAGACAGGGGCTTTAATTGGTGGTACATTACAATCAGTAGGTCAAGTTGCTGCCAGCGGAGCTATGGTTGGTGAAGAAGTAAAAGATATGGCTATGATTTTTAAGATATTAAGAGTTGTATTATTAGTTGTTGTAGTTTTTGTATTTGGTCATTTAAAGCATAAAAATAATGAAGAAATATTAGAAGAAGAAGTACATGAAATTGAAAAGAAAAAAGTTAAAATTCCTTGGTATGTTATAGGATTCTTTGTAACTTGTGCTTTATTTTCATTAAAGATTATACCTGTAAATGTATCTCATGTATGTAAAACTATAAGTAATAATCTTGAAATTATAGCATTAGCAGCAATTGGATTAAGAGTTAATGTAAAAGAATTACTTAAGCAAGGAAAAGCTGTATCTTTATATGCATTAGGTGTAGGCGTATTACAAATAGTTGCAGCTTTAATATTAATATTTATATTAATTAGATAATTGAAATGAAGGTTAAGAGTTAAGGAAAACACTATTTAATTTTAAAAATTATTAAATAGTACTAAAATTTACTCTTAGCTTTTATTTTATAATAAAGGATAAATTTTTTGAAAATAATAAGTTATAAGGTGAAAAAGTTGACAATAGTGTTATATAGAAAGTATTATAGTTAAAAAATAAATTATAGCTAATATATTAGGAGTGAGTATTATGGAGAAGGGACTTATACATATATATTGTGGAGATGGAAAGGGAAAGACTACTGCAGCTATGGGATTGGCAATTAGAGCTGCAGGTAGAGAAAAAAAAGTTTTTATAACTCAATTCTTAAAAAGTGGAAAAAGTGGAGAGTTAATATCTTTAGATAAATTAAAGGAATATATAACTTTTTTACCAGGGAAGCCTGTAAATAAATTTGTGTGGAACATGAATGATGAAGAAAAGAATGAAGCAAAAAAAGAACATACAGCTAGATTTAAAGAAATAGTAGAAGTTATTAAAACAAAACAATATGATTTATTAATATTAGATGAATTAATAGCAACTATAAATAATGGATTTATTGAATTAAATGATGTTATAGATTTCTTAAAAAATAAACCTGAAACATTAGAAGTTGTTATGACAGGAAGAAATCCTAAGGAGGAACTTATAAAGCTTGCAAATTATGTAACAGAAATGAAATGTATAAAGCATCCTTTTGAAGAAGGTATACCATCTAGAATAGGAATAGAACTGTAAAATATCTAGTAAATAGCATTTAGTTAATATATAATACATAAGGTAGAATAATAAATAAACATTAAAGATATGAATAATAAAGGAGTAACATATGAGAGCTGTATACAGAAATCCTAGAGAATTAGCAACAAAATTAAAAGATGTAATTGATTTATATTTAGAAGATTTATTATCATATGAAAAGTTAGAATCTACAGTTGTAGCTATGATAAAGGCAAATGATGATAGGATATATAAAAATGGATTTATGCCTACAAAATTAATTGTGGCTATAGGAGAAGAAAGAAAAGCTATAGTAGATAAAATAGCTTCAGATAATAATCTATAAATTTTATTAAAAGAGAGTAATATTTTATTTGCGATATTGCTCTCTTTTTTTTTAGTTATAATAATATAAAAAATACGTAAATTTTAAATTAATCTTTATTAAATATAAAAATAATATTAATATAAATATAAAATGACTGATTCATGAATTACCAACAAACAACTTGAATTTACAAAAATCTCAGCTTTTATGAGCCAAAATTAGTCGTGATATTCGCCACGATCCCATTTTGCTAAAAATTCATCGAAGTAATGCGCATCTGCTTGTTCTGGTTTTGGTCCTTCAACGGCATTAATTTTTTCAATTAACGCTTTGTTTTCTGGTGTTTCTTTGTATTCTGCTTTAATG
>SKEA01000659.1_pt1 | contig 29443 bp, 33 predicted proteins | sample 4826601 | NCBI WGS metagenome assembly SKEA01 (sample SAMN11008821, study PRJNA524170) | human gut metagenome | biome: Human fecal sample; material: Feces; isolation source: fecal sample from pouch patient p13, p53 | host: Homo sapiens | place: Israel: Tel-Aviv | collected 2016-07-06 | reverse complement strand
GCATTTTTTGCAGTTCTGGCCGATTAGTGTTAGCCCCACTTAATTTATCCGTAAATAATTTATCAACGTCTTTTAAAGCCGCTAACTGTCGATCTAAATGTTGCTCCTTGGAGCTCACACGCGCATAACCGATTTTAGCCATTTCCAGTTCTCCTTTTGGACAGTTCTAACGAACGTTTATAATTCCTAGTATAGCACAGAAATAAAAAAGGCTACTAGGGTATACCCTAATGGACGTTTTATGCTTCAAAGGATTTGTTTTATAAGCGCTATTTCTATCTTTTACTAAACTTGGTAGACCCTTAATTTTTCTGTATAATGAATTAAGTAGAGAAGTTAAGGCGGTGGCGAAACTGGAAGAAGGTGGTGCCTATGGTGTAATCATCATAGATAACCAGAAACCTAACGAAAGGAGTAGCCATGTTGTCCATTGCGGACGCATTACAGCTAATGTTATTGTTTGGTACATTGATTATCAATCTAATAGCCTTAGTTGTTGAGCTGATTAAAAATCATCAGCAAAAAAAATAACCGCCTTAGCTCTGGCAAGCTAGCGGTTATTTAATCACTAATTAATTGCTACCGTCTTAAACGGCTCTACTGGGGAAGTCTTGTTAATGCAAGGCTTCCTTTTTGTTTGTCTAAATTATAGCATAAGTGCGGTTGAATAGCTATAATTCGATATTAGCCTTGGCAAAAGAAAAGCTAGGCAATTAAGCCTATTGATTGCTCCAAACTACATTTTTAATTCTTGTGCCTGTTCTTGTTCGGGCTTCTTCATATCAGGGTTTTGTTTGACAAATTCATTAAGTTGCGCTTGGACACGATCACTTAATGATTTGTTATTGTTATTGGTTGGCTGCTTATTTTCAGAAGTTGTTTCTTGTTTCGTTTCAGCTTTGAGATTATTGCTTTCTTTTTGTTCTTCTTGTAAGCCTAGCTTTTGGGTTAATTCATCAGTAATATCAATCGCCTTTTTGCTGACTGATTGAATCTCACTTAATGCATTATGAATTACTTCCTTATCCTTAGCCCATGTTGCAACATAACCTAATGAGTATTCGCCAGTATCAATTCCAATGTTTTGCATTGCTACATAAGCTACGGCTTCTGCTTGGGTTTCCTTATAAGGTCGTGGGCGGTCATTATATTCCGCATTTAAACCATGTAATTGGCTGTGAGCAAACTCGTGATATAAGGTCTTTAATTTTAATTGGCTATCTGGTTCATCACCGCCAATCACAATTTCATTGGTATCTTTTCTAAAATAGCCCTTTGCCCCGTCTAGTCCAGCTAGGGGCTTTTCGCTAACCTTTAAGTCAGTATTTTTATTTAGATAGTCTTTAAATTCATTGTACAAGGCAGTTACATTTTCGTGATTAGTAGTTAAATGGTCTTTAACAAAATCTCTTGCGGTTAAAACAGGTTCACCGCTGGTTTGGCTAATATCAAAAACAGGGATATAGCGGTAAGCCACAATCTTTGTATCTTCCGTTGTGTTCAATCTAGCTTTATCTTCTGGGGTAAGTTTCTTGATAACCGGGGCGAGGATCCTAATTGATTTTTCGCCCTTATTTACTGTTCGATTAAATTTATTTTGCCATGCTTTAAAGCCAGCGATAGCCTGTGCTTCTGGGTTTTGTGAGTAAATTAATTGTACGTTTCGCATGCTGTAAGAATGGAATTTAGATAGAGTATCAAGGTAGTGTTTAAACTTGTCTGTATCAGTTAATTCAACAATTTTTTGTTCTGCATTATCAATTAATTGTTGTTTCCATGCTTCACGTTCTTCTTTAGTTGGCATTATTCGTCACCTTCTTCTAATAACTCATTATTATCAAATTGTTCATCAAAAAACACATCTTCTAAAGAATTTAGGTTATCAGTTAGCTTAATTGCTTCTGTGCCGTATAAAGAAACAAAGCCTTTGCCTTTCACTTTAAGCCATGCAACTTGGAAGTAAGCTCCGTTTCCTGAAACTTCATCAAGGTATTTATAGTGTCCTTTTTCGTCTAAAACAGGTAGTTCACTTCCGGCAATCATTAATTCATCATTTTCAGATTTCATAATATTTCTCACTTTCTTTTTCTATCACCCGTTAGGAAGAGTTGCTTTTGGAACAAAAGGAACTGTTCATAATGGGTTCACCAACTGGAGCGGTAGCGTAAGGCGGTAAGCTAGCTGAAGTCGAAGCTCAATTTATTATTTTCAAGTTTTAACTTCGCTTCAAATGTGTCGCCATTCTTCTTTTTAAACCCTTTGAGTGAGTTGGTTTTGCCTTTGGTAATTAATGCTTTAATTGCTGTCTTACCTAAGGTTTTACTTGCCCACCTTTTCGGTAGAGTAAAGGAACATTTTTCCGACTTGTAATTTGTACAGCCATAAAACTTACCTTTGTCAACGATCATGCCAGTCTTACAACTTGGGCAACTGCCTAGCTCGGCTTTTTCTTTCGCCTTTGCTTCGGCTTCTCGTTGACCGGTAACTTGCGTTTTAAGACTTTCACTACTGTTAAATTGTTCTGGTACTTCATCAATCAGCTTTTGAACAAACTTTTTAATATTGGCTAAAAATTTTTCTTGCGTCCATTGCTTCGTTGAGATTTGCTTTAAGGCTTTTTCCCATTGTGCCGTCATTTCTGGACTGGTCAAAAGCGGTTCTAATTCAACTGCTTTACAAAGGGTAATGCCTTGCGGTGTGACATGTAATTGATTTTTGGTAGTAGTTAGATAATTGCGTTTCTTTAAAGTTTCTAAGACATTCGCTCTTGTTGCTTCCGTACCGATACCCTCAACATCTTTTAGAATGGATTGGGCCTCTTCATCATCTAAAGTTTTACCCGCTGTTTTCATTGCGGTAATCAATGTACCTTCTGTAAAAGGCTTTGGCGGAGTTGTTTCTTTTTGCGGAGTTACTAAATTAGCTTGAACAGCCTCCCCCTTGTTTACTTCGGGGAGCGTCTGATTATCTTCATCTTGACTACTTTTCTCTGCTTTATCTTGGAATAGTGCTTTCCAACCTTGCTTAGTTGGCACCTTACCCGTTGCTTTAAAATTAGCGGCGCCAATTTGGGTAATAATGGTGGTTTCCTCGTATTCGTAAGGATCAGCAAACATGGCTAAAGTTGTTCTTAAAACAATGTTATAAATTTGCTGTTGTAACTTAGGTAACTGCTCCAACTGTTCTTTGGTAGGAACAGTTTTAGTCATAATAATTGCGTGGTGTTCTTGCACTTTTTTACCATTAACATAGCGCTTATTTGGCTCTGTTTGATTTAAAGATACTTCTTTAGATACCAGATTTAGATACTGATTGAGATTAGGTAATAAATAATTAAATTCTTCTTCGGTAATATAGTTGCTGTCAGTTCTTGGATAAGTTAGTAGTTTTGCTTCATATAAACTTTGAACGGCTTGTAAAGTTTGGTTGGCGCTTGCATGAAATTTCTTATTAATGGTACTTTGCAAGCTGGATAGTGAAAATAGTCTAGGACTGGCGCTTTTTTTCGCTTGTTTTTGAACGTCCTTGATTAAACCGTCTTGTTGCCCTTTCTGAACGTTTTTAGCTTCCATGAATGTAATTAGCCCTTTTTCATCTTTAAAACGCTGATAGGGGTCTAATTTTGCGACGAATTTTTGGTCATGGGCTAAAATTTCAGCATTGAGCTCAAAATAAGGCTCTGGCTTAAAATTTTTGATCGTTCGGTCTCTCTGATAGACCATATAAAGCGTTGGAGTTTGAACTCGTCCGATTGAGTACACTCCTTGAATACCAGCTTTATTTAATAGTAAGGTATAAAGTGGACTAGCATTCATACCTACTAACCAATCGCTAATTTGTCTAGTTTGAGCTTCTTTAAAACGGTCATAGAATTGCCAACCATCTTTAAGATTTTTAAAGCCATTTAAAATTGCTTCTTTTTCGAGACTATTAATCCATAATCGTTTAATGGTTTTTCTTTTTAAATTAATGTTAGCTTGGTTCATAATCGACCAAGCGATATTTTCCCCTTCTCTGTCGCTGTCAGTTGCAACAATAATTTCATCTGCTTCTTTTAGTAAGTCTTTGACAACTTTAAATTGTGCTTTCTTATCATTAGGCACAATAAACTTGTAATTGTCGGGGAAAATGGGTAAATTGGATAATGTCCATTTCTTATATTCAGGATTGTATTTATCAGGAGTTGCCAGCTCAACCAAATGTCCAAAGCCATAGGTTACTACTGTTGAATTGGGCAAAACAGGGTCACTAACCGCATAGTAACCCTGTTTTTTTGTGCCGTTTTTAAAAGCTTCAACATAAGATCTAGCTTGACTTGGTTTTTCAGCTAAAATAACGGTTTTCATAAACAATTTCCTTTCATAAATTTATTTTGTTTTATATCTATCGTTTCCTCTTGGTTGAAACCAGAAGCTTATCCAACCTAAAAGCATGTAATACATAATGGAAAACATAACAGCCATATGATGTTCTGGTGGCTCGTTGACTAAATATAAAGGAATAAAGGGTAAAATCATTAAATATCCTTCTGCAAATAAAAAGCCCAAAATATGAACTAATCGTGTTCCAGAGCGACTGTTACTAGTTATTCGTTCAGCTAATAACTGAACTAAGTATTGTAACGGAAACAGTAATTTTCTGATAAAAAATCTGCTGTCGTTAGTGGCTTTGATTTTAAAAGTGATAAATAGTGGGATACCCCATAACAAGATTAAGTATAGCCATAATAAATAATCATATAGTTGCGTTTTCATGTCATTATCCTTTCTATCTAATTGCAAGTTTGGTCTTTAGCATTCTCATTGCGCCAGTTAAACCTCCTTTAGTGACACCTGTTGATTGCCAGAAATCTTGAATGACATTAGGTGTGTGTAATACTAGCCAACCAAAACCAATCGAACCCATAAACCCGATAAAGCCAAGCTTTGAAATGTTGGTAAAACAATAAATACAAATAGTTAGGGATAGTACTTGTGAAAGCATTGAGATGTTCAAGTATAATAATTTTTTCCACCATTGTTTGCCGTAATCAAACGTTTCAGAAGCGATAGAAACGGCAGTAAACGGAATTGCTAAGTTATACCACATAATATCTGCAAAAAAGATGCACATCTTGATTAAGAAGAAGACAGCGACTATTGCAAAGAAAATCAAGTATAAAACAATTAACCAAGCTCCTAAATGAATTGCAGAAGAAGCGCCAGCTGCTCCTGCTTTAAGTGGAATAGAAGTAGTATCGAGAATTGCCTTTGAAGTGAATCTACCACTCATAGTAAACATTGATTTTGCAAGTGGGATTGTAATGTTTCCTACAAGGAAACCTTGTAAGAAAACCATGATAGGAATTGAAGCTCCTGATTTAAGAGCGTCCATTAAAATATTTGCCCATGTCACATCACTTGTATCATCTGCTTCTTTGAGCAAGGTAGTGATGATTCTTCCTAGTACGATTACAACTACTAATGAAGTAGCAAAAGCTAAAAAGATTGCGTACCAAGTTTTGATAATCGGCAATGATTGGTCAATTTGGTCAAGGATTGCTGAAACACATTTAATTGCAAAACTAAATAGTTGGTCTGCAATTGTTTGAAAAAATCCTTTAATTGCATTTGTTATCATATCCCCCATTTTAAAGCTCCTTTCTATTCACCTTTAGGACTTAGTTTTAAAGTAGACTTCATATTATCTGTGCCGTCTATCTTCGCCCATAAGTTCATTTTCTTTTGAACTGGTTTTAATACATAGCCGTTATTTTTATCATCTGAAATCGTGTAAACATATTTAATAATTCTGTTGCTGTCAGATTTATCTTTAATCATTAAGTATTCTTGTTTGCTGTTGTTGGGAGAATAGACCTTGTAATCATAGCTTGCTGTTAATAGTTGAGTGCCTACAATCAATGTGCCATTCTTCTTAAATTTGGCCGTCATTGTATCTGTTTTAGTTGTAAAGTCCCATTTTTGACTTTGCAATTTTTCAGTAGTTGACTTACCGCAAGCTGTTAAGCTAACCCCTACTAATAAAACTGCTACAAGTGCTAGAACGTATTTTAATTTCTTCATTATGAGCCTCCTAAAATAGTGAATGGTCGGTTTCTTTGTCTAACTCATCTTGTAAATTTTCTTCTTCTTTATCTGAAATAGTATCAGCTTCTGCTTGCTTCTTTCGCTCTGCAAGTTGCTGTTCCCATTCTTGAATTTTTGCTTGATATTTGGCTTCTTGGCTGGCTTCGGCTGTACCGTTGTAGTCGTTTTGTGATAGTGATACAAGATGGTCGACATTTGGAAATAGTTTAAACTGGAAAGCCTTTTTAGCCTTAATTGGTTTTAAATTACTAAAAATCAATAGGCTTTCATCTTCTGGCATGCGCATAATTTCATCTGGTGTCATTAATGAACGGCTGGTATAGCTGTAACTATCACTAATGCTCTTGCTAGTTTCTTTGCTATGGCTGGTGCTTTCGCTTCCTGTTTCAACCTTAACGGTTGATTTACCTAGCAAGTCACTAAAGTATTTAGCTGTTACATCATTTGCAGCGTTCAAGCAAATCTTTACCGCATGATTACCTAGAATACTTTCCGCCTTTTCTCGACCATACAAGGCTTGTAATTGAGTAAGGGTTTGGCAAATGGTTGTGACACCAATTCCATATCCCCGACAAGTTGCTAGAAATTCTTCATACTTTGGAAACTTCCCTAGATTGACAAATTCATCAAGGATAAAATCTACTTCTCTTGGTAAGTGAGCATGATTATCAGAAGCTAATTTATATAGCTCATCAAATAGTTGTGAGAAGAATAGATTGATGAAACTTTCATAGGTGTTGTCCATGACTGGCACGATCACATATAGGACAGTTTTATTTCTACCAATTTCTTTTAGGTCAAAGTCTGAAAAACTGGTAAATTCTGCGACTTCGCTATCAACGAACTTACTAATAGTAGCTAGTAAACTTTCAATAATACTAGCTTTCATTTCCCCTTTAGCCTTTTTGAACCCTAATTCATAAGCTCGTCTAGCAGGGTCTTTGAAATCTAAACTTAAAAATAAATCATCTAGTGGACTATTTGCTCCTTTTTCTTCTGCTTCTACATCATTCTCTTGTAAAACTTGTGTGACCCCAGCTAAATTGCGTTTTTCAGGGTGACGGTGGTTCATTACGAATAAGATTAAAGCCTTTAAAAGCTGCCGTTGGGTGCTAAACCAGACATCTTTTTTACCTTCGGCATTTTCGCTTTGAACAATCTTAGTGGCGACTGTTTCGGCTTGAATATCACGTTCAATATAATCAAATGGATTGTAACGGTCTGAATGTGCCATATTGGCAAAATTCACGACATGAACTTGATAGCCTTGTGCTAGTTTCACTCCTGCCGTTCTTTCATAAAGCTCACCTTTTGGGTCGGTTACAACAATACTGTTTTCAGTTTCATTAAATAGATTAGTAATAACGACAGATTGGGTCTTGTATGACCCTGGACCTCCGACTACAAAAATATTGCGGTTTGGCTTGGTGCTATTGTTCTGATAGATAATTTGCTTATCTACTACCCCTAAAATTGTGCCGTTCATTTGCTATCCCCTTTCTGTTGTAATCGTTCAATAATTTCTTGATTAGTTGCTTGGGTAAAGGTATTAATCAAGTCGCCTTGCTTTATAGTAAAGTAACGACCTTGTAATTCTTTAACCGTTCCCCATGTCGCACTACCGTGTGTATCAGTATCTGCGGTTTCCCATTGCTTATGTTTGCTTTGTCGTTTTAATGCAAAGTAGGCAATATAGAGTATTACAGCCACGCTGATAATGATTAAAGCGGGGTTTCGTTGCGACAAATATAAGCCGTAATAGTGAAATGGGTAGATTGCTAACTTCTTTAAGATAGCTGGTAAATGCTCGGTAAAAGTCATTTTATATTTGGAAATACCCATTAGCGCCCCTGTCACTAATTCGGCTAGATATAAACCAGCTAAGATAGCGATTAGATACGGTAAGATGCCTTTTAAGATTTTTAGATTTTTATCTTTCACTTTCACTCACCTACTACTTTTCTAATCTCTTTCAAGTCTGTACCTGAATAACGATTATTACCGTTAATAAATGTTGGTACACTCGTCAGATGATACTTTTGAATGTATTGTCTGTTTTTTTGATTGTTCATGTTGATCAAAAGAATGTTATTGTGCAATTTCCCTTGCCAGTACACTTGATGAAAGATTTTTTGACAATCTGAACAATCGTCACGATAGAAAACTAAGGTCTTATCATTGCCTTTGCTGATTTGTACCGTTGGCTGTTGCTTCTCAACATAATTAACATAGTTGTGGCCGATAAAACCTATAATCACTCCTAAAACCACGATTGCGACTAGTGGTTTATCGATTTTCTTAATCCAAGTCACTAGCTTTAAAACTCGTTCCTAGATTTTGAATATTAGTAATTCGGTTCGTGGTTGTATCGAATTCTAATTGATAAACAACGGTCGATTTTGTCCAGTTATCAGCATTACCACTCTTACTTTCAAAAGTTACAACGGCTAAGCCTTTAATATTGCTTCCTTGCTGTGATTGCGTATAAATGGTTAGTTCATCAAGTTTAGATGAAACACTATTGCTATCACCATAAGTTCCAGAGTTTGAAAAATATTGTTTATATAAATCGTCTGAAATCAAACTTTTAACCTTGTCTTTACGTTGACCGTAAGTTTTGGGCTTGAAGTTTTGCATTACGTCAAAGAACTTCTTTGTGACATTGCTAAAATCGATCTCACCTGTTGACTTACCACTATTGTTGGCATTGGTTTTCAGGCTATCTACCTGTCCAGCTAATAAGCTTTTTTGCTTCCTAGCTTCTTTGAGCTGTTTAGATATTGTCTTATTTTGTTTTTGAACTTTACTAATTTGAATCGTGTCTTGTTTGTTAGCCATGCGCTGATAGACATTTCCGCTAAGTGATAGAACTAAAGCAAGACTACCAACAATCAATCCAACTCCTAGTTTGTTGTCCATGTGTCCTCCTCCTTATTTTTTAATTGGCCTTGCTAAGACCATTTCCCCACCTTCTAAGGCTGGGTAAAAGGCATTTGCTACGGTGCTTTCATTGACTTTGTCGCCGCCTCCGCCTTGTTCAATAATCTTCGTGCTTCTGCCCTTCCAATCTTCTAATAGAATGGCTGTGTGACCGTTGTTGCTAACCCCTGAACCGACATTAACAATTACTACATCACCGGCTTTAGCGTCGCTTGATTTAACTTCTTTTAAGTATTTATGACTGCCTTTGGCGTCCTGCGCCATTGTCATGGTGTACCAACCCATATTAGCTGGTACATTGTAGCCCGCCTTGTTTAAGGCTAACCAGACAAAGCCTGAACAGTCTGTACCACCTGACTTACTAGGGTGTTTAAGGTCACTCCCTAAGTCACTGCTTGGGTGTGATTGAACATAATAAAACCAGCCTTTCATGCTTTCGGCTGCTTTTACAACTCCGCTATCGCTGGCTTCGCTACTACTATCAGATGAACAAGCTAGTTCATCAACTTCGCCTTGACTAGCGGTATCAATGCTTTCACTTGATACTGGGTCACTAGCTCCCAGAACTGAATACCAATGATCCGCATAAGCGTAGCGTTGAGGTAAATACCATTGTTCAGGGTTCTTACTCATACCTTCGAAAATCATTAGCCAGTCTTTGGCCGCCCCATGAACACTAGTATCTTTAAAGATTGTCTTACTTGATGAGTAGGATCCATTAAGTTCTTGGTCGAGATAATCAAGCTGTAAGCCTAGATTAGTTACGTCTTTATTTTGTTTATTTGCTAGTGCTTGTAAGCTAGTTAAACGGTCACCTAGCCATTGCGCTAAACCAGTTGCACCAGAGCTAGGATTAACTGACTTTGGGTTTAACTGACTTTCTAATTGCATTGTTCCTAAGATACCAGCAGCGGCCTGTGGAGTCGCACCGTATTTCTTTTTCCAATGTGCATAGATGTTTTTAGCGTTTTCTTCCGTTGATTTGCTGGTTAAATTTGTGGTGGCTGTTGAACTTGTATTATCTGAACATTGCTCCTTCAAGCCACCTGTTACCGCTGAAATAATCAAGATTAGAAGTAAGACTGCTCCGCCGATACTGTAAGCGATAAATTTGTATTTCCGTTTCTTATACTCCAGCGTAAACATATCACTATTCACCTACTTTCTTCTGCCACTTCTCAACCTCTTTCTGTGCTGTATCTAGGGACTTCTTAGCTGTCTTTATGTCAGCCTTTGCTGACTTAATTTTGTTGTCTTTATCCTTATCATCTGCCTTTTCAGCGTCCTCTAGTTTTTTCTTAGCGTTATCTACACTCTTACTTGCTGATTTATGCTTAATCAATGCTTTTAGATATTTAGCTTTGTTGATTGATAATCCTGATAACTTTGTTTGAACATTTTGAGCATTTTGAGTATCGTCATGGTCTAAGTAGGCTTCACCCATTCTCAATAGAACATCTGGGTTATCTGTGAATGAAACCTCATTATCCATTTTGTTTGTGTCATAGTTGATAATTGCCTTTTCTAATTTCAGTTGTGATTGAATTGAACCTTTGGCTTTACTTGGCAATACCCACGTTAATATATTGTCTTTCTGATTATTCTTGTAAGCTAGATTAACAATCTTATTAAGCTGACTTGGGTCTACATTTAAGGCGACTTGATACTGCTTGTATTTGAGCAAAGTTTGGACTTGCCTCTGCTTAGAATAACCTGCCTTAGTCATAGCTGTTCTAGCTGTTTTCCAATCTTTATTATCAATATATTTTTGTAGTTGATTTTTCGCCTTTAACTGTACAATTTTAGTTTGACTTTGACTGGCTAGTGCTTGATATTTCTTCTGGTCATTCTTCTTGACTAGTCCTACCATGAGCAATGCCACTAGGGCAATTCCAACCGTAGTATAAATATACTTGCGTTTGTGACTTGCTTTAATCTGATCAACCTGTTGCCATTCTTGGTAATTAACAAAATCTTCAATTCCATTAATGATTTCAGCTAGTTCACTTACGCTTTTAGCTCCAATTACTTGTGTGAGCAGCTCATCTGGGTGCTTTTTATTGATAACTGTTCTCGGTTCATCTAATAAACGCTCGTAGGTTGCTCCTGTCAGACAGAAAAGCATTAATGCTCGGTATTTTTCTAGGTCGCTATGCTTATCATCAAACGGCATTAATTCATTTGCTCGGTAGGCATACCAAACATGGTGCATTGGATAATACCAAATATTGCTAGGGTTGAGATTAACGTGATATGAGCTTTTGCTGATAATTGCTTGGTTCATAATCTCTTTGGCAATGCTCGTCCGAATTGCTTTATCTTCCTTTGGCAATGCTTTTAGGTTCTTAACTTTGTCTGGTAGTAAGTAAGTCAACACAACGTGATGATCTTCTTCAATTAAATTAGTTAGTTGTAAGAAATCAGGGTCATCATGCTTTAATTCGTTTAACTCACTAATGCGGTCATATCTAAATAATTTCCGCTCCATGTCCAAAGTTAATTGGTTATCAGCTCGTTTAAATGTGCCAACTTCAATGTTTAACAGTTGTAAATCTTGCTTACTCATTCGTTATTCCCCTCCTCTTCTTCGGTTAAATTAGCAATTTCGCTTGGTGTTAAAACAACTCGTGATTGGTAGTCGGGTTGTTCATCTGTATCTCGGCTGTATTTTTCTTGATAGGCTTCAGGATCAACTAGTCTTAATTCTTCTTCGGTCAGTTCAATTTTCATAAATGCTCGCTGACTTCCGTACATCATCAAGGCTTCACCTTGTCTCCGCCTTTCTAAGAGCTTCTTCTCTTTATCTGAAAAAGTCATTCTTAGTTTGGTAATAACGTCATCTACCCCTTTACCGTCTAGTCCGAAAAAGACTTTTGTATAAGAGTTTCCGATAATGGCTTCACCAATGTTTTGACCGTTGTCCGTTGTTCCTTCGATCACATCTTGAATTTGTTGCGTCCCGGCAATCGCCCCGGCATTGTACTTTCTAAAGCGCTTGTACGCTTGATGGAAAAAGGTGGCGGCGGCTTTGTGCAGGGTTAAAAAGTGAAACTCATCTACAAATAATTTCTTTCTCGTGTGGCGATCTTTAGTAATTTCGTCCCACAAATATTGGAAAGTATTTAAGTAAGCAGCAGATTGTACTTCTTGTTCACTTTGAAGTGGTTTTAGGTCAAAAGATACAATCTTAGTCTTTAAATTAACGTTGGTATGGCCGTCAAATAGGCTGTTTGTGCCATTGGTATAGCTTCCTAAGATATAGTAGAAATCTTTAATCCGGTTGAACTTGTCAGGGTCTTTACTTTCTAGTTTCTCTAGTTCGTCATACACATTAGTTAAAGTTGGCCATTGTTCATTCTTAATCTCATTTAATCTGCTGTATCTAAGTATTCCGCTATTGATATAGGCACTTTTGACTACATCATCAAGAATTGCCAACTCAACTTGGGTAATGTCTGACTTAATCACTTGGAAAAAGCCTTTTAACCGTTGAATTTTATCTTTAACTAACTCATCAAGATTAGTAACAGCTTCATCTGCACTTAGAATTTCTTCACTAAAGATTTGTAGTGGATTAATCTTGTACTTGGCATTACTGGTTAGATGTAAGACTGCTCCACCTAGCGCTTCAACAATCTTGGTATATTCATTTTCAGGGTCAATAATATAAATCTGATAATCTTGAATGGCGTATCGTAAGATTTTTTGTATCATGTAAGTTGTTTTCCCAACCCCAGACGTACCAATAACCACCATGTTTTGGTTAAGGGTCTTATTACGGTCAAGCATATCAACCGCTACAAGTGAATTAGTATCTTTATTCACTCCCTCAATATCGCTTCTTGGTTTTAAGTCAAGAATTTCTGCGTCATCAAATGGGAACATGCTTGACGCAACTTCGGTATTACTTTCCTTGTAGGTGTACTCACTTAGTAGGTTTTGGTCAATTGGCATTGCCGACCAAAACGATTGAAAAGTTGCTTTTACTGGCACTAATGGTTTCATTTGAAGTTTAATCAACGTGTTTTTTACGTTATCAGTTAAATCATCAAGTTCTGCTAAATTGTTAGCTCGTAAGTAGACCAGCATATGTTGATACACAAATGTGGTAGAATTATCTAAGTACTTGTCTAACTGCATATTGGCACTATCAATGTAATTTTGAAGCACCTTTTTCTTATAAGGATCGAATGTGTTTAACAATTCTGCTTCTTTATTTTGGATAGTCTTTTTGTAGTAGGTAATCATACTATTGTTTGAGGCGCTGTCGATGTACTGTACTACATCAATAACGCCTTTTTTGCGCTTCAATTCACTTAGCCAGTTGCCATATACTCGCTTTGGATAATCCGCAATGGCTAGCACTCGAATAAAGTTTTCGCCTGATTGAATATAGGTCGGGTACTGTTCCCAACTAAACGGAAAGAGCGCATGTAAGCTATCTTTATCAATTAGTTTCGTGAAATCTGTTTCTTCCTTTTGTTTTTTAGTGCTGATTACTTCTTCATCTGCACTTTTCTTCTTCGGGAAAAAGAAATCTGATACTGCGTTTAATGCTGTCATTTCTGCTCCTCTCTATCCTTTAAAGTTGATTAAGTTCTTTAAGATTGCTTGGACTTCTTGGCTGGTTAAAGTTTTTGCGGTTAAATCAAAGTCAGTTAAAGCATTCTCTAAGTCACGTTTTACTTGGTCTAGTTTTTCTTCCAGATGAGTAACGGCTAGTTTAAGACTGGTCATACTCTTATCCTTAATTGGTACTTTCACAATTAGTAAGTGCTGTTTTGTAGTCATGTTCTTTGACTCTTGTACTTGGGTAAAATGATCAATATAACTAGCTAATAGTTGAATTTTAAATTGTTGCTCTGGCTGTTCCTTCTGTAATGCCAGATACCTTTTTTTGAGACCATTTAGATACGCCGTCATGTTGACTGGAATTGTAGGTTCTAGGAATTGTAAGCTGTCATCTACTCCCTCGCCTAGTGTCTGCATTAAAAATGCTCCGTAATCTTCAAAGACATCTTCTTGCTCTCGGTCATTTAACAAATCTAGGTTAATTCCGCTGACTTCGATAATTCCGACTAAGTTGCCTGTTTTAGTAACTTCATAATCGCCATACATACCTGAAATCAAACTCATATCATCAATCGTTTGCTTTCCGCCATTAATCTTTGGTGGCTGGTAATCCCACTCTAACGGATTGCCTTTTTTATTTGGTTGTAATCTTTTCCAGTTCACTTTCCATGTCATCTCGCTTTTGTGGTTTTAAGAAATATAGTTTTTGACTTTTAGCATATTGGCTTCTAGTTTTCAGATAATCTCGAACTTTAATGTTTTTTCGGGCATTAACTGGCTTGATTGTTAAAATAGCCATGACGATCGTCATGGCTAATACTACAATCACAATTTTTGTAAGAATTAAAATCAGGTTATAAGGTGGCAAGATGATAAATAACAAGCCTAATCCCCCTGTTAAAGCCATATAGCCAAAATCTTTTAAGGTATAATCTTTCCAAATTCCATAGTCTTTATCTACATTCTCTGGAAAAATAAATTCTTTTCCTTTTTTCATTTTGACGGACCCCTTTAATTCTAAGTAAATAGACTGTAAACCCATGGCAGAAGCCAGATAACAGCCGCCGCAAGTGCTACTAATCCAGCTACACGGCCTACTGCATGATAGACTTCTGACTTCTCTCGAGGATCGTCAGCGTCCGGCATTCTTTTGATAATAATAAAAAGCGCCACACAAATCCCAACTAAAACGACCAATCCTGTTAAGATGCTTTGAACAGTATTTGCAGCTTGGGTCAGTTTGCTTTGCACCTGACCACCACTAGCAGCAAAGACCACTGATGAATTAGTTAATCCAAGGTAACTAGCTGTTAAAGCGCTGGCTGTCATTTCCTTTAGATGTTTGATTTTCAACTTTCGTCCTCCTCTCTTTTTTGAGCGTTTGTTAATCCAACATATTCTTCTGGTTTTGGTTCTTGTCCATAGAACTTATCTAATTCTCTTTGTGCAATTTGCTGACTTGGTAAGGGTTCAGTAGCAATTCTTAAATCGCCTTGCCTGCTAGTTGTTGCTAGGTAGTATTCCTTTTCTGAACGGCTTAAATCTTGAATTTCCAACACGTGCAGATTTTTTTCATAGCGACCTAGCGCATTATTAACTTCTAGTCCGTAAAAGTCTAAGAACCCTTCTAAAAAACTCTCCCCGAAAAATAACAGTTCTGTTTTGATTTGCTTGTATTGATGTACTGGCTTATCTGATTTTAGCTTGGCACTCTTATTAGCATTTTGATTATCATTCTTTCGGTTAAACCAACTACTTAACTTAATAGGCTCAAGTTTTACTTGCTTCTTTAAAGTCTTTCTAAAAGTAGCTTTTCTTACTTCTTCAACTGGTTTACCGTTTTCTTCTAATCGTTTGGCTAATTCTTTCTCGTCTAGTTGTTCATCGTCGTCAACTAACAACGCATTTTTACCGTCATGGACGATTTTTCCTGAAATGCCTTGCCAGCGTTCAATTTTCATGGCTTCACTTCCATTCGCTGTGTCGGGCTAAGCTAGTTGATATGTTTCCCTAAGCCCGCCCCCTTAAAATGGTAAAATAGTAACTTGAGAGGGTGAAACCTAGAAGTTGCGTTTCTAGGTTGCAATCCTCGTGAGTAGTTTAATTACTTACGAGGACGCCCTCTTTTTTTGCGTGCTCTTTTATCCACTTAATCCCATCATCAGAAATCAGTTTATTAGTTTCGTTTCCAATAATTAATCCATTCGGAATTTCATTCTGATGTCGCCGATAAAATCGACTAATATAACTTTTTTCATGTCCTAGTTCTCGGCTCGCTTCTGCTAGGCTAATCCAACGCTGTTGCTGTGCCACATGTCACTACTCCTTTCTTTTAACATGTCTACATTATACCATAAAAATGGCCACACTATGGATGTTTTATATTACAATTCGGTAACATTTTAAAGTCATATAGTTTAACTACATGTGCAATCCGAAGTCACCATGGCGATTGTGTGTTTGGTGTTCACGCTGTTTTCTCGTCATTTCCCATTCGGTTTCTCGTAAACCTTTGGCTTGTTTGCTTCGCCTGCGGTCTTCGCTTCTTGAATACAAGATTCCTAATAATGCGTCACTAAAGGCGACTTCTAGGTAGTAACTGGGGGTAACTTCTTTGTAGTTAAACGGTTCATAGTCTGAAAGTTGACTTTGTCGTTTTTGATCGTCCTGACTTTGGCCATTGGCAATCTCTTGCCGTACTGCCTTAATCCGACTGTCTTTAATTGCTGGGTCATTCTCACATTCTCCTAAGAATAACTGTCTAGTACCGTCATACTTCATTACTCTTTGGAGTTGCTTATTAGTTAAATCATTAAGCGTTTTTTTGCCTGTTAAATACGCTAATCCTTGTTCATGCTCTTCATGGGTAAAGACTACTGGTGGTTCTTTTTGCCATGCCTTTATCGTTTCCAGCTGACAAGCCTTTAAACTCGGATTGTAGTACATCAAAGCGGTATAAACTTGTTCCTGTTTCTCAATCGGTGCTTTATCTATTGGAGTATCTGGGAATGCTTGCTTCAAAACTGCTTGATACTGTGTTTGAACAATCTCTTTAACTGCCTTAATTGTCCGCAAGTCCTTAACGGCTTGCTTAATTTGTCCTTGCTCAACTGGACTGTAATTGACTAGAACTCCCCTATTTGCTGTTTCTAATTCTTCAAGGGAATTACCATGTTTGCTCAAAATCTGGGTTAGCTTTTCCTTATCCCTTGTTTCTTGCTTACTTAATAATTGCCAACTGACATAAGGGCGCTTGGTGAAAGTTAATAATTGACGATTAATCAAATCTTCTCTAATCATCAATAGGCGATCATGTAGTTCTTCACCCTTGAAAACTTTTTGTTCGCTGTTGGTTTCTTTAATTAATTCTTGCCGTTCTGCTGGTGTAATTTCATCAAGTCTTAGCTCTGGATATAATCTTCCAATTACTCGATTAGTAACCTTTTCTAACAGTTTATCTGCCTTTTCTAGTGACTGACTTTGACGGTTAATTGTTAGCAATTCTTTTCTAACATCTTCCCCAACTGCATGTTTAATAAGAACGCTGTTTTTCCAGTTAAACAACATTCTGCGTTTATCATCTAAACTCTCTAAGCTGACATAAGTTCTAAGCTCATGGCTTAACTCTTTGACTAAACGTTTTTCATTGAAAGAAAAATGCTGACTTAAAGCGTCAAAGTGCTTCTGATTATTAATCTTTTCTTGGTTATTTTGATATTGCTTTTTTGTTCTGTCCTGTTCCTTAACTGCTTCGTTAAATGCTTTTCTTTCTTTGGTTTGACTGTTGTGTCCTTCGTGCTTGGTTGGTGTCTTTTCTATACCCTGTTCTTCATACGATTTTTCGCTGATTCTTTCTGGCATACCTTTAGCTTGAAATAGGCTGTTTACCTCATTTGCCCACGCTGTCCGCCACTCTTCAACTTTTCCTGGTTTATCCCAATCTACTAACCAGATTTTTCTTTGTTTTGGATTGCCATTTTTAGTTAATAATTGTTTGCCGTTTTTATCCAAAATATATTGCGTTTTTGACTTTAATCCCCAACTTCCATCTGGATTAAAAGGGCGATTGGTAAGCATAACATGAGCATGTGGGTTTTCTTCATGGTCGCGATGAATTGCGACATCTGCGACCATACCTTTATCGACAAATGTTTCTTGTACAAATTTTGTGATTAAAGCCTTCTGTTCCTCATTAGTTAATTCAACTGGTAAGGCCACGTTGAATTCTTTTGCATAACGTGAATTAGCTTTACGGTCTTTCTTTTCAACTTCATTCCAAAGTTTTTGTCTATCACTCGCCCATTCTGGCGCATTTTCGGGAGTAAGAATAAAGGCTTCTGGGGTTACTCTTCTTGCGTAAAAGTAACCTCTATTTTCTTTTTCATCAAATAGTTTTTCGCCACTACGGTAAGCAGCACTCGCAACCGCACCTCGCAATTTTCCAGCGGAAATATTCGAGAAGCTCATATGAAAAATAGCCATATTTTTACCCTCTTTCTTTGAAAGTTGCCGTCAAGGCGCTGTTACCAGCTTTATAGCTGGTTTCTGTTACAAATTTAAGCATTACATAGATTACTTTAGTTTTCTATGTGTAAGTGCGCATTGTCCTCACTTCGTTCGGACTTCTGACTTCTCTTCTCCCCACTATTGTATTATATATATTTCTGATTCTCAATAGTTATGCTTTGACTATCTCTTGACCTTTATGATATATTTGACTTATCTAAATATATTTATTCTTACAGGAGGATTTTGTTATGCCTACATCACTAGAGCTTCAAGAAGCTAAATTGAAAGACCTTAATCAGCGAATTAAAAATGAAAAGCTTAAAATTGATCAACGTTTAGGTCATCAACTTATCAAGCAAGCTAATCTTGATTATGGTCAATTATCCATGCAAGAAATTAAGTCTTTATCAGTTAAGCTTGCGGAGTTTTTAAATCAAGAAAATCAATCTACTTCTACTCTTAATTCTGATAATTAATTTTCGTTTTTAGATGGTGTTTTATATGACTACTCAAATGAAAAAATTGCTTAACCAGCAAAAACGCTTAGAAGCAAAAATTGAACGGCAAGATTTTAAATTACGGCAGAATAAATATTACGAAAATCAACGTGCTCGAAAAGCTCGTACTCGTCGTTTAATTCAAAAAGGAGCACTTCTAGAAAAATACTTCCAAGCAGAAAATTTGTCGGTTGAACAAACCGAAGAGCTTTTAAAAATTTTTGCCAATTACGTTAATGCGCATAAACCTAATAAGCTAAAAAACGATCAGCCTAATAACTAGGTCGATCGTTTTTGTTTTCTGGGTCTTCTTTAGGCTTAACTTCTGGATTCTTTTCAGCAAATTCTTTTAATTGTTCCTGCACCCTACCGCTGATCTCTTTTTTTAGTTCTGTTGTTTTTTCTACTAAATCGAGGTACTGCGGTGTGGTCGTATGATGATTAATCTCCATTTTATTAATAACACTATCTATGCTGTTAAGCAGGGTATTATTATCTAGCTTTCTGTTAAGAATCTCGGTAATAATCTTTTTGGGGCTTTCGTTCAAATTTTCTAGGCTAGAATATAATTTGTTACCCTTTCGGTCATATAGTCTGATCTCTTTAAATAACCTCTGTTTATACAGAAAATCTAAATTGTCAGGTAGCTGCCTGACAACGACATCATGAGCTTCTTTGGTAGTCGCTCTAGCAGTTCTAGGTGATAAACTAAATTGATCCTCATAGCGTGCCAAAGTCCCTAGATATGATTCAATTCTCGGAACTGCCATAACGTATAAACTCGCTTCGTAACCCCTGTTCTGTAACTTAGTTACAGTGGCCATTGGTACTTCAACTGTTCTTAACGTACCTTCGATAATTAAATCAAATTTTTTATCACTCAGATAATCAATTAAAGACTCAGTCATTTGGTTAGAAAACGGGGTTACATATTTTACAACATCTTTCCCGTATTTTTGCTCTAATTGTTTATACTTTGGGTGTAGCCACTTAAAAGTATCGTTATCAATCGTAATAGCGTTGGGATCTTCGGCTTTGATGAGTTGATGCAAGCCTGACTTTCCCGCTCCCGGTTGCCCGCCCAGTAAATAAGCTTTGGGGCTTTCCTGTGCTTGCTTGTTTTTGGTTAATTGCTCGATTTCAATCTGTAATTTCGTTTCAAATTGATGATCGGTATAGTCAGCTAGTTCGTCCATAACTAAGCAACTTTACTTTTCGTTGGCAGACTATCAATAAAGTTATTCATTGCTTGCCAGTAAGCTTGAATTGTCTCTAACTCTCCCAAGGAATGCGCGTCCATAATTACTAACTTAGCATCTCCTAACTGGTGCATCAGTTTAACCAGAAAATGACTTTCATCGTGAATATTTAATTCTTGGTCAACGACCAAATTGACTACTTTAGCATAAATGCTGCTGGCAAATTCGGTTAGAATTTCCTTTTTGTAAGTTTGTTGATAGTCTAATTTCATGTTGGTACCTCCTTAAGTTTTGACTATTTTTTTACTTCTTATATGCGAGTTGCTGGGATTAAGTATTAAAAGTCAAACATAGTTACTTTCCCCTTTATTTTAGCCTGCTTTGAGCTAAAAACCAATTAAGGCGTCTGTTAGCACTTTGACCTTCTCCTCACGTTTGGTTGTGTCCATAGAGATGCCCAGCTCCTCTTCTTAGCAGTTGTTTAGTCGCTTTAGTATAATTATACCCCAAGCAATTAAAATCGCTTATACGAGCTTATATGACATCTAGAAGTTATCTGGGTGTGTTGCCCGGTATTTTTCATTGGCTTGTTTGTTCCACCAAACGCCAAACAGGTTTTGCATAGTGCCGTACAAGTAGTTTTCAGCATTTTTGACTGGCTTATGTTTCTCATTACTTCTAAGGGCGTTAAAGTACCGTCTTGAAGTGCTGGTAACGCGCTTCCGTAAATCCTTATCAGGATCAGGATTATGCGCGGCTTGCTGCCAAATTCTCTCAATATCAACTGCCCAGGGGTCAGCCAACAATTGCTCAATTTCTTTAACTTCTTGGCTTGGTTTGGTCATTTAAAAAGCTTCTATGCCATTTTTGAAAGACGTTTGGATCCCAGAGATCCTCATTGTCAGCGTCCTGTTCTTCGGGGTGTTTGGCCGCATATTCTCTGGCCGCTTGCTTGTTCCACCAAATCCCAAATAGATTTTGCATGGTACCGTATAGGTAATTCTCAACGTCTTTGATATGTTTTTCATTACTTCTCAGGGCGTTAAAGTAGCGTCTTAACGTCTTGGTCATCAAGGGCTTTAGCTCTTCATCGTCTAGTGGAATATAGACCCCAATGTCCCGGTGGTCTTTTTCAACTTTGTATTTGGCATTGAGAATAATACCGATAAAGCGCCGCATTTGTTGTGGAGTTCGGCACCAAAAGCTAAGCAACTGCACCGCTTCGGGTTCTAAGAAAACTGGTAAGCCACTGTCTTCATCAGTTAAAAAGTCACTAGCATGGTGTACCAAATCATGGTTTTGTTGTTCAATTTCAGCTGGTGAGAATTGGGCTGTGGAAAAGTCCAACTTTTGAGTATCTATATTGTATCTATTAGTATCTAAGTTATTAGTCTTATATAGATCGTGACCGTTTTTCGGAATTCCGCTCGTACCAAGGGTTTGAGTAGTGTCTTCAACGGTGTCATGCGGATTGCTGTTTTTCGGAATTCCGCTTGTAGCAAGGGTTTCAACGGTGTCATGCGGATTGCTGTTTTTCGGAATTCCGCTCGTACCAAGGGTTCCGGCCGCTTTTTGCTGATCTGGGCGTAAATAAACGTCAGTAGCTTGAGTTTCAAGTGTGGCAAGGTACAACCGATTGGGTTCATTTTTCCCCGTTTTCACGTTAAAGCCCATCTGTTTTTGGAACAGCAGATTGGCTGATTCTAGTTCATGTTTAACTTTTGTGACCTTAGTATTTGAGCAGTTGAACAGGTCTTTTAGTTCTTGAATGGTAAAAATAAAGTAAACATGATCGTCTTCGTCCACCCAGTGGTTGCGAAGCGAATATTCCAAGCGATCCTTGAGCACCATATAGGCCAGTTTAGCCGTATCACTTAAACCCTTGTATTTTTCACCGTACATGAGGACTTTTGGAAACTGGAAAAAAAGTTCGCCATAAACATTATTTGCTTGATAAAAATTGAAATTGGTTGATTTTGTCATTATAAAAACTCCCTTTCTTGACTGACACACGCTGTCTCAAAAGAGGGTTGCTAAAACATCTGACTTGTTTTAAAATACAAACCTGATATGCTTTAACTGAATTACAAAGCATTCATTTAGTGGTGAGGCTTTGTAATTTACCAGCATGTGTCTATTTTGGTTGCCGATACGGCAACTTTTTTAATTTCTAACAACAAAAATGGACTAAATAGCTTCGGTTAGCTACTTAGTCCGTTGGTTTTAATTTGTTTTTAACTATCCTTTACTTGTCCTTTGGGACTGGTTTGCGGTATAATTAACCTACAAATTAAGAGCAACGTTCAGTCGATTTTAACTTGCCGGTGAAAATCGACTGAATCTAAGTAGCTGGCACATAGCTACTTGCTAAACCGAAAATCCCTGATTCCTTGTGAATTGGGGATTTTTCTGTTTAGCTTGATCTTTATATTCGGTTGTTAAATTAGTCTTAGTTTAGCATAGCACTTACTTACCGGCAACTTTATTTAGTCTTGTATACTTTGCCCGCTTTTGGTGGAAACCAGTAAGCTAAATATCTAAATATCATTGTCTGAAAAGGCGTTGAATCCTCCTCGCAGACGCTCCTTAGAACTGGTAGATGAATCTAGCTCGTTTTCATGCGTTTCTGAGGCTTTTAAGTTGTCTTTGACATAAGGATCCCCTGAAGCCTTCAAACGCTCTATTTCGTGAATTAAGGCGGTTTTAACCAGGGTTGTTTTGGGAATTAGTGATTGGTCAAAATAGTCTAAAATCTCTTTATCGACAATCTTTTCGGGGTTTAAGCGGACATTTAAGGTCTTAACTTTTGTCATACTTATTTACCCTCCTTCTCTTGTACTTGCTGGCTTAATCCGTACTTGTAAAAGCCATTGACGTTAGCAACTTCAGTATCTTTAACAATGGCCGCATTAGTAAACGTTGTCTTCAGAATCTTTTGATTAATTAAGTTAGCACCACCACCAGTGAAGAACAATGTATCAATGCTATCAAGATTCTTTAAAGTTGAAGTCACATTGGCCACTAACCGGCGCGTAAAGCGGTCACTTTCCTTGCCAACCAATTCAGTAATGTCGTCTTGGCGGTTCTTCGAAAAACGGTAGCTCCATTGATGTTGCTGATTGCCGTGACGCAATTCTTTTTCTAACTGATAAAGGCTAACATCACCTTCAATACGACTGGCAATCGCTTCGTATAGATCATTTACGCCGGTGTTGAATTGCTGACGGTTTTTGCCGCTAAGTTCAAAATTTAAAATCGTATCAATTAAAATTGTGCCACCACCAACATCAACAATGCCTACCTTTTCATCTAACAGCGCCTTATTTTTGATAAAACCTTGGTCATCTAATAATTCGTTGTAGAGTGTGCCAATGGGTTGGGGCAAGATGTACACCTTGCGAACTCGGACAGTCACAATTTGATCGTCAATTGTCACTTGGTGTTGCCCCTCCAAGACCTTTAGCAACGATCTCAAACGTTCTTGGTCGGCATAGTCACCAGTAGGCAACCCAGCTGTAACAACTACTTCTAAGACTTGGTTGTTAGCAATTTTAAAATCACTTGCTAATAAACCTAAAGCAAAGTTAGCCAATAACTTGAAAGCTTCACTGTTATAACGATTGCCGTACATAATTGTATCAGCTAGGTACTCATCAAGGTGTAAGCCATCAATATCTCGGCCCCAAACATACTTATCATCACTGAATGGGACTGAATAGATGTGGAGATCGTTATTAGTAGTCGAACTACCAACTGACATTGGCATATCGGCTTGGTTTAAATAGCGCGATGGCAAAACATATTCAGATTTGCTACTTTTTAATTTGGTTTGCTTATTACCTAAATCTAAACTGAAAATTTCCATAGGCTGCTCTCCTTATTTTGCACTGCATTGCATTACTTTTATACAAATATATAGTAACACTTAGATTCATTAATGTAAACCCAAAAGAAGCTAAGCCAACACATATAATTTAAATGCATTACAAAATGTGACTTTCAATATTGCAAAATAAGCGATAAGTCTTACTTAAGTGACCACCAATGTTTTTTCTTGGGTTGGCCGTCGATTGTTTAGCCACCATTAGACCTTCTCAGAATAAGCTTAACCAACAACTACCCATCTTTGCATTTTTTCATGCGTCTGAGAGCTAACCTTTTCACATGAAAAAATATGAATTAGTTTTCTCAATTGTATTTGTGTGTTATTTGTCGTACAATATTGGTGAGGTGATATATATGGATGCACGTGTTGATAGTCGTATTCCAGCAGAAATTAAAGAACAAGCTAGCAAAGAATTAGCAGCCCATGGTCTATCTATTTCTACCTACATTCGCATGGTTCTGACTTCAGTCGCTAAAGACGGGTTACCTAAATATTGGGGAATTCCTAATACTGAAACTATGTCTTCAATTAATGAGGTTGCTGATGATTTAAACGATCATCATCTTAAGGGTGCTCATTCTCGTCAAGAATTGGAGAACTTATTAATTGAGTGAGCTTAAACCTACCAGTGCCTTTAAAAAGATGTATAAGAAGGTCAAGAAGAACCCTCGTTGGCAACCAATTTTCAATGGACGAGTTCCCTTTGAACATGATGAACGTTCACCATGGGATTATGTAGTTGATCACTTTTTACAAGATTTACCATTGCCTGATTATTTTTATGAACACCCGATTACCCTGTCTAATCAGCAAAAGAAAGAACTCAAAAAAAGACTGAGTAACATTGATAATCTCAAAATCACGGGATTAGATCTACATTTTGATGGTCATAATGGTGACCATTTATTGCTTTACGTCAAAACTAATCAGCAAATTATCTATTTAGTGGGTATTGGATCACATTCAGATTTGTTTTAAATTGTATTTTCAAATCAAAAAGATGAAGAAAACTTGCCACTAGGACTAGGGAGTTTCCTCCATCTTTTTGGTTTCCAGTTTTTAAATAGAGATCGTTTGTCGTAATTGTGTCTAGTCTGTATGCAGACTATCTGCTAATTGGCGAATAGCCAACAACATCACGTCCCTAATTTGTTCTGGTGGCTCAGGATTATCTTGGCCTAACCAGACACGTAGAATATTGGTAAGACCACCTAGTTGAAAAGCCATCACATAATTCACTTGGGTAAGAGTGCTCTGAACATGCCAGGGAGCCGCAAACCGTTGATAACGGGGGATTGCTTTTTGCTGCCAAATTTCATTCATATGGTCAAATAAGCCTTGTCGGATCAATAATTGAATTAAATCTCGTTTTTGCCACCAAAAATTTAAAAAAATGTCAAAAGTAGTTTTTAGCATCATTTCCCCTACCTGCGGTTTCTGTTGGAGCAATTGTTCAAAGTACTGATCGAACAACTGATCACACAGGTAATTAATAACCGCTTCTTTATTTTTAAAAGAGTGATAGAACGTCTTTCGAGATAATTCGGCAGTTTGAGCAATTTCAGTAATAGAAATATCCTGAAAATTCTCTTTCGTCATTAAATTTATAAGGGCATCACATAACCATTGCTTTGACTGCTCAACCATACGCTGCTTTCCGTTCATTTTATTAACATCTCCTCTACTATCGGTAACAAATTATAGCAATCTGTAGCACTTAGCCAATAAGGATTGTTTTAATGCTTAGGGCTAATTATACTAAAGGCTGCAAATAAAGGTAACAAATGTTTCCTTTATATTCATCTGTTACCGAAAGGAGCGCTTGATAGATGTCAAAAGCTACTAAAATTATCAGTTTTATCGGGTTAACCATTGCGATGTTTATGGGCACCTTAGACAGTACTATCGTCAACATTGCTTTACCCAAAATTATGACCCATTTTAATGCCAGTCTAACTGATACAAGTTGGGTTGCCACCATCTATATGTTAGCTTTAGCCGTGTTTATGATCACTGGTTCAAAGATTGCCGATCGTTATGGTCGTAAAAAAATTATGTTATTAGGATTAGCCCTGTTTGGTGGCTTTTCAGCAGCTTGTATGCTGGCAACATCGTTACCGGAATTGATTGCTTTTCGATTTTTTCAAGGATTAGGCGGTGCCATTATCACCCCGATTGTCTTACCAATGGGAATTGAAATATTTGGCAAAGCGCATATGTCCAAAATTGCTAGCGTTGTGGGCGCGGTAACGGCTTTAGCCGCTGCCGGAGGGCCACCGATTGGTGGTGTGATTATTGAATATGCTTCTTGGCGCTGGGTATTCGGCATTAATGTCCCCTTAACCATCGTAGCCTTTCTAATTGTTGCTATGGGGGTAAGGGAATCATATGACGAATCCTTGGCGGGGAGAATTGATTTACCAGGAACCATTCTTTTAACACTGGGCTTGGGTGGTTTAACCTTTGGCCTACTAGAAGGCCGCCAATATGGTTGGCAGTCGGGCATCATCTTAGGAACACTCATTGGCGGCGTATTAGCTATTGGATTGTTCATCTTTATCGAAAGTAAAGTCAAACACCCGTTACTTGAATTAGATTTGTTTCGTGAAAAAACCCTCACTGCTTCTAGTTTAGTTTACTTTTTAACTGGCTTTGCATTAGTTGGCCCCACCCTGATTTTAAATTACTTTTTACAAGACGTTCTGAACGATACAGCGTTACATGCAGCTCTAATTATTATTCCAGTTTCCTTAACAATCATGGTAGCGATGCCTTTGGGAACTAAGTTATTTGATCAGGTTGGCGCAGTTCCGGTTACTTTGATTGGCCTCTTAGTCATGGCAGCTAGTTTACTGCTCTTGTCGTTTATCACCACCACAACGCCTAAAGCTGTTATCATTACTTTTCTGGTGATTCACGGTGTTGGTTTTGGGTTCTCTTCGGTTTCGCTAGTGGCCTCAGTTAAGCATTTGCCAAAAAATAAAAGTGGAATTGGTTCGGGAATTGTTAACGCAGCACGTCAAATTGGCACCTGTTTAGGAATTGCAATTCTAGTAACGGTCCTTGATAATAATGTCAATACAGCTAAGCAGCATATTCATCAAGATGCCATTCAAATTGTTGATCGACAGCAATTATCACCCAAAGTAAATAAGGTGGCTCATCAACAATTGAATAGCCTATTTTCCACTACTGGATCAACCAAATTAACAACTAAAAACAAACAGACGAACCTAAGACGTGCCCTTAAACAAGCAGCCAAATCTCAAGTTGATTTACCAGAGCCCCAAAAGGGAACCGATCTTTACCAGGTCTACCAAGCCCAGAAAAAGTTAGCACTAGCTACTGACAACTTGAAAGCGGGCAGCCAGCGACTAGCACTTACCTTAACCAAGTTAGAAAATCAAAATACCGCTATATCTAAACTATCAGTAGCTTCTCAAAAAATTAATTTGGGTAATCAGAAAATAAGCCAGGGTCAGAAAAAATTGTTAGTAGGTCTCAAACAATTGGCACAAAAAGAAGCTTTAACGACAGCTTTGAGAAAAATTAAGCATACTAAGGATCGACAAATCAGTCAGGCCTTCAGTCATACCTACTTAGTAGGCGCGGTGATTGTTTTGATCCTGTCGCCGATTGCTTTATTGACAGATCGTAAGCCATTAAAAAGTTGAACTGGGAGCTAGCCATTAACTTTAATACGGATTACTAGCTAAATCTAAAAGGGGCCTCGTATTCGAAGCCCCTTTTGGTATGGTGTAAACAGGGATTAGTGTATCACAGGAGACCCCGCATAGGATCATATGCTATTTACAGACTTTTTTTCATACTCTCTCTTATTCAAATAGAGTGTCTAACCAGTCAAAGACTACATTATGGACAAGTCTCAAATTGTTGACTTGGCAATGGGCATCCGCTCCACTTTCCGCTTCAAATATCTGAAGTCTAGTATGGGAATTTTTGGATTTAACGGCTTCGTAAACTACCTTTGCTTGACGTTGTAATTCTGCACCCTCTCCTTCTCCCATGATAAATAAACAGGGGCACTGAACTTTTTGATAATTTACAACCTTTGCCCTCTTAAAAACCTCATCAATAGCTTTTTTAAAATCAGTAGTTCCAAATTGCCATGCATATTTTTGAAGATTTAAATCGGCGGACTCATTTAAATTTCCAACCAGTCTTAAAATAGCATTCATTAACCAACTAGGAGTTTTTAAACTGGATCCAAACTCTTTTTTAAATATTTCGGCAATATCATAAATTGGGGTGCTAGCAATCCATGCCTGAATTCTTGTATCCTGTTCAACAGCTTGTGCAGTGAAATAGCCACCTCCGCTAACACCATAAATAGCTAAATGATTCAACTTAGGATTTTTGTTTTCTAACCAATCAATACATAGTGAAATTGGAGTAGCAGCATTCACATCAAAAGTGAGTTCTCTACTTGGATTAGAGCCTTGACCTGGGAGATCAATCATTAAAACATTATAGCCTCGTTTCCATCCAGGGTATCCTGCAAAATAAAACAGATCTTCCCGATACGTATCCCCACCACCAATCATAATTAGTGTTGGACAATCATCACCACTATGGAGGTAATAACCGGGTAAGTAGGATTCTTGATAGTGAATAGTTAACTCCTCAATAGGTGCTTTTAATGAATAAGTTGCTTTCTTAAAAGATTCTTCCATCCGTTGAACAGTGGGAAGATACTCCTCGGAAAAGGGATTAATAAATTGGATAGCCGAACGAATAGAATAGGTTTGTGCTAGGTAATATTGGGCTTTACTTTGTTTGGTTAAATCTGGATTACCTAGCTTTTGTGCAAGGTAGTCTGCATGAGATAGAAATACCTTTTTCCAAGTACTTGGTTTTGGAGATTTCCCTAGCCGTTGTGCGAGGTAATAAAGCTCCCCGTGTGAAAAACCAAACACTTCGCCAATTCCTAGTAACCAATTAAAGAAAAAATCTGTATCACCATTTTTAAAAAATAATCTAGTTGACTGCCGCTTTAGGATAACTTCGCTTTCTTTCATGTTTTACCTCCGCTCTTTCTTTTTTTGAATTGATTTATTTTATTATACGCGGTTTGTAAAATTAAGTTAGAAATTTAAAAAGGCAATGTGATATCCATCACGATAAGATCAGGGGATTGTTGTTTAATTTCATAATCAATGGTCTGAAAGTCCCGGACCCAGTCAGCTTGGAAATTCCATTTTTTAAGAGCTTGAACTATTTCATTGCGAATGGTTTGGTCATCTTCGATAATATAAATCTTATCCATTTTCTGCCTCATTTTGGATTATCTGCGTACATTAAACTTATGTCGATACCTAATAAATGTTGTCCGTTTGATACCGGTATTCCGAGCGACGTCCACATCACTCATACCATTTTTATAAAGTTTAAAAGCATGTTGCAAGCGGGGATCGTCTTGGGTGTATTGGGGTTTGCGGCCATGATATTTACCTTGCTGTTTGGCAAGCGCAATGCCTTGTTGCTGTCGCTCAATGATCCGCTTACGTTCACTTTCCGCCTGGTACTTATACAATTCAATGATGAGGTTAGTCATAAGTTGACGCAAATTAGGGTCAGTAATTCCAGTCATGGACGGCAAATTTAATACATCGAGGGTGGCACCCTTATTTTGAATGGTGTTCATGATCTTAGTTAAATCCTGGTTGTTTCTGCCTAAGCGATCTAATTCAGTGACCAGGACAATATCACCCTCACGAATATAGGCCAGCATTT
>SKEA01000666.1_pt1 | contig 29459 bp, 26 predicted proteins | sample 4826601 | NCBI WGS metagenome assembly SKEA01 (sample SAMN11008821, study PRJNA524170) | human gut metagenome | biome: Human fecal sample; material: Feces; isolation source: fecal sample from pouch patient p13, p53 | host: Homo sapiens | place: Israel: Tel-Aviv | collected 2016-07-06 | reverse complement strand
AGTATTTAATTTATAAATACTCTTAAACAGCCCATACCGCTCTATAATTAAATATAATTATGGAGTTTTAATAAAACCCCACACAATCACTTATTCCCTTTCTTAAGTGATTGTAATCCCTTAAACCTGTGCTAAGCACAGGTTTTTTATTTACAAGAAATATAACTCAAACCTTCCTCAATATTATTGTCTTACTTAAACTTTATTATACAAAAGGGCTATGTTTTCACATAACCCATTTTTATATAATAATTATAAAAATCTAATAAGGTATATAATTTAAAGGATCTACAGCTTCTCCATTAATCCTTATTTCAAAATGTAGATGGGGGCCTGTACTATTTCCAGTTGAACCTACAGTTGCAATTATATCTCCTTGTGAAACAGTATCACCATAAGAAACATTTAAAGTCTGAGCATGAGGGTATAATGTCTGAACTCCATTTCCGTGTCCCAAAATTATAGTATTACCATATCCACTTATCCATCCTGAATATTCAACTACTCCACTTTTTGAAGCCTTAATTGGATCCCCATAATTTCCTGCATAATCTATTCCTTTGTGCAATTTATATTCACCTGTAACAGGATTAACTCTATAGCCATAATAACTAGTTATTACCCCTGGAACTGGGCGTAGAAATCCACTTTCATTAGGCAAAGTCTCTAACTTGTCATTATTACCTGTACCACCAGCAACACTATTAATTATTCTATCTAACTCAGCTTCTAACTCACTATTATGTGATTCTAATTCTTCTATTTGATTATTTATAGAATTGCTATTATTTTCTAAAGATGCAATACTATTCAGTTTTTCATTTTGAAGAGCTAAAAGTTCTTTTCTTTTCTCTTCCTCTTTATTTTGTATAGCCACAACGCTGTTTTTTGCACTAACTATTTCTTCTTGTTTTTCTTTTATAGCAATTTGCTTTTCCTCTTGTTCTTTTATCTTTAAATTTATTTCACTAATTTCAACAGCTATACGTTCTTGACTTTGTATAGATTTATCTATTAACCCTTTATCAAAAGTAATTATTCTAGAGATATTTGATAAATTCTGAAAAAGCTCCAATATATTCTTACTTTTAAGAATCATATAAATATATTGCTTTGATAAATCAAGTTTGTAAATACCTCTTATTCTATCATCTAACAACTCTTGAATTTTCTCTTGCTCCTCTTTTAACTCTTTAATATATTTTTTCTTTATTTCAATTTGATTTTTACTTTCCGTAATAGCATAATTTAGGTCATTTATATCCGACTGTATCTCATCTATTTGCTTTTGATATTCACTAATCTCTTTTTGAAGCTCATAAAGTTCATTTTCTTTTTCCTGTATATCAGCTTCTAATCCTGTTAGTTGATTTTTCTCCTCTTCAATCTGACTATTTAAATTTTCTTTTTCTTCTTGAAGATTTTCAATTTTGTTTTTATTACTTTCTATTTCTTCTTTTATAGAATCTTTTTTAGTTGCAAATGCATAAGTATTGTTTACTAATATGCAGATAAGTACTGTATATATAATCTTTTTTCTATTATTCATTTTATCCCCCACATTTTATCATTAGTTATTAATCTTTATATATCTATTTTCTGTATTCCTTTAATTATAAAATCTTCATTTTCATACTCTAAATTTAGAATAAAAGAACTTTCATTAGAATTTTTAACAAAAGGTAACAATTTTTTATATACACTATAATTAATCCTTGTTACCAAACTAGCTTTATATATATTATCTTCATATTTAAAATCACTTTTCTCAATTTCAACACTTAGGTCAGTTATTTCATAATTATTACTTAGTAAAAAAGCTTTCTCATTAATATAGTTATAAACCATTTCCTTTACTTCCTCAGTAGCACCTAAAATAAGACTTTTATCTTTACTATTCAATGCTTCAAATGAGCTAAAATAAAATTCATTTACCTTCTCATCAATCATATTATTCAATTCATCATTTACCATATTTATATCAAGCTTAATATATTGATCATTACTTATTAATACTTCTTCACTATTAATTTTTCCCCACGGAAACTCCCTCTCAAGATGTATTTTAATATCCTTATCCTTTGGGAGAGGTCCATAATTTTTAACATCTTTAGCTTCTAATCCAGTATCAAGATCATTAATAAATACTTTTGCATCATCAAAATTTGAATACAATGTAATATATCTTCCATCAACATTTATTTCAACAGTTTCATCTTCCATTAAATTTACAATTTTACTTTCACTTATATCACCATATTCTGTCTTATATGTATATAAAACTTTATATGTACCTGGAATCACATCAAACTCAGCTTTATCAATTAAATTAAATCTTTTATTTGAAAACTCTATATCAACATCATTTATATTTGTAATAAAACTAACATTAATAGTATTAATATCAATATAATATTTTTCCTTTAAAAATCCTTTTCTACTTTCTACTGTAAAGTTTCCACTTTTTCCAACTTTTCTTAGTTCATTGACTATTTTTTTAATTCTTACCTTATCTTTATCATATCCATCAATTAAAGGTTGTAATTCTTTAGAGGATACTTTTTCATTTTCTACTTTTACATACTGAGCTAACGTAGAAGGATTTCCATTAATTAAAGCTAATTCAAATTTACTTAAAACTTCTTCTTTAGATAATCCAAAGCTACTAAGTAAAAATATAAAAATTGCAAATATAGATATAAACATTATGAGGAATTTAAGTCTATTTCTTTCCCATAGCGTTTTACCACCTATTTCCTTAATATTTTTAATATCTTTGATAAAGCTTAAAAAATCAGAATTAAGATTTTCATAACCTTCTTTTATTATTTCTTTAAGATTTCTCATAAAGTATTACTCCAAAATATCTATAATCCATTTTCCACAAGATACACATTTATATAATCTAATAACAAATAAATCCATTACTTGCCCATTTGCTAAACCTGGATTTTCCTCAATTTCTTTTTTAGTTATAAATTCATCTTCTTGATTTAAAAAGCCTTGAATTTCAACTATATAATTTTTATTACTTTTTCCACAACAATCATTTTCACCAACACATTCAATCTCTTCATATGTTAATTCATTTTGTAATTCTTCTATTATAGGTAATAAATCCTCAAATTCATTTATATCATCTAAAAAGTCCTCTTTATTAAAAATTAAATCTTGAATTGTAAATAACTTCATATTTTTACTCCTTACATAAAATAATATACTCTACTCATAATATATCATTTATTTCGTACTATTCAACATTTTTTTAGTTATTTCTAACTGTAAAATAAATATAATAAAAATGTTTATTTATTTGTATAAATTTATATAAATAGTTTGTTTTCCATTGAAAAATTTATATTTTTATATTAAATTAAAATTTGAACATTATTTTAATAAATTTTATAGAATACGAGGAGAAATACTAATGAAAAGAAATACTAATTCTAGCTCTAAAACTAGAAGACTCGTTCTCATAGGTGCACTAGGTGGAATATCTATTTTTCTTGGTGTAAGCGGTTTAGGACTAATACGCTTACCTATCTTCAGCCTTACTATAATGCATATACCTGTAATTATAGGTGCATTATTAGAAGGTCCTGTGGTAGGTATAGCTGTTGGGTTAATTTTTGGATTATTTTCAATGTATCAAAATATTACAGCTCCTGGATTAACATCATTTATATTTTGGAACCCAATAGTTGCATTAATCCCAAGGATGTTGATTGGTATAGTAGCATATTATTCATTTAAACTACTTAAAAGTAAAATTAAAAGTACTGGAGTTTGTGCCGGTATTGCATCAATCTTAGCTACATTAACCAATACAATTGGTGTATTAGGATTAACTTATATTTTATACCTTGATAAATATGCACAAGCAAGAGAAATCTCAAGAGACGCCGTAGCTGGTACTTTACTTACTGTTGGCTTAACTAACGGAATACCTGAAGCTATAGTGTCAGCATTAATAACAATACCAATAGTTGTTACAATGCTAAAAATTAAAAGAAACTAATTATATCAATACATACTAAGATATACATAATTATCTAAGTATGTATTATTTTTTATCTTTTTACCATTCTATAATTTAGTTCCATTTGCTACTTAAAATATTCTTTTTTTCCTTTATTACCTTGTTTTTAATAGATTATATAAATTAACTCTGCACATAATACTAGTGTAAGTAAAAACAAATTACTTACAAAAAACATAAATATTAATTTATTTAAAGGAGGGTCTTTTATGGCTCAAAAGTTAGTACCAGAAGCAAAAAACGGATTATCAAAATTTAAGAATGAAGTAGCAAGCGAAATGGGAGTTCCTTTCACAGATTACAACGGAAACTTAACTTCTAAACAATGCGGAAGCGTTGGCGGAGAAATGGTTAAGAGAATGGTTGAACAATACGAACAAGGAATAAAGTAAGCTAACTAAAAAAATAAGTTAATAAAACAAAATAAGAGAGTGTGAATATCTAAATTGATATTTACACTCTCTACCTTTGTATGTTTTTATTAATAATTATTATTTTATTTCTCTTCTATAAAAACTTCTACACCATAATGATCAGAAATTATATCTTTATTTATATCATTAAATATTACATTAGATTTTTTCACTTCTATATCTTTATTAGTTAATATTAAATCTAATCTTTTATCTTCAGATTGAGCTTCCCAACCTGCAATTTCTCCCTTAACAGTAATTCCTGAATCTTTTATTTTAGCATTACAATAAGTGTCTATTAATCCCTTACTTGTTAAATAATCATATCCTTCACTTCTTATTAATGCATTGTTATTAAAATCCCCCATAATGAATGATAATCTTTCATTAGATATATTCTCTAATAATTTATCTGCTTGATATTTAAAAGGTTCTATATCATCATTCCACCAACCTGTATGACAACTATAAAAATCAATTAGTTCATCATTCATCTCAATTGTTATACTTACTATATTTCTACTTCTATAATTACTTTTATCATTGCTTTGTGAAATATAGAAAGATTTAGACTCTTTAATTTCATGCTTTGTAAGTATTGCTAGACCTTCTTCATATATATCATATCCTATATGTGAATAATCCCATATGAAATTATATTTATACTCATCAAGTTTATTTAATTCTTTAATCAATAGCATAGCAAAGTTATCTTCTTTAATTATTGAATTAACAGAGTTAGAATCAATACTTTGACTTACCTCTTGAAGTGTAACTACATCATATTGCTTCTCTTTAATAACACTTGCTAAATATTTAATTTTTTCAACTTGATTTTCTTCTTGCCACGAATGACAATTTAAAGTTAAAAGTTTCATATTAAACCCCTACTAAACTCCTAATATATCTTGAATATTCGATTTTAATACATCTGCCTTTGGACCATAGATTGCTTGAACTCCACTATCTTTTAATATTAATCCTAATGCTCCATTTTTCTTCCACTCTTTTTCATCTGCAACTTTTTCAATATCTTTAACAGTTACTCTTAAACGAGTCATACATGCGTCAACATCTTCAATATTTTCTTTTTCACCTAATAAAGAAATTATTTTTAAAGATAATACATCATTAGCTGTAGCTTTATCTACTGCAGCTTCCTTTGTTGAATCACTTGATTCTTCCTCATCATAATTCCCTAAACGTCCTGGTGTTGGAATCTTGAATTTTTTAATACAGAAACTAAATACACCAAAGTTAATTCCAAAGAATGCTAAGCAGGCAATAACGAAATTAATAACATCTCCAAGCAATCCAGCATTAATCATCATAGGCACACGTGTTATAAGCTCTATTGCACCAAAAGCATGAACTCTTAAATTAATTATATCAGCTAAAGCAAATGCTAGTCCTGTTAATATTGCATAAATTACATAAAGTACTGGTGAAATAAACATAAATAAGAATTCTATCGGCTCACTTACACCTGTTAAAAACACTGCTAAACTAATTGATATAAACATTGATTTATATTTTTTCTTTTTATCTGCATCTACATTTTTATACATAGCTAATGCAACACCTAATAATGATGCTGTTGATAATATTACTTGTCCAGCTTTAAATCTTGCTGGAGTTACTGTTGCTAATAAATTATTATATTCAGCCATATTTCCTGCAGACTTAAAGTTAATTAAATCTGTTATCCAAGCAAACCATAATGGATCTTGACCTGCAATAACTGTACCTGCTGCTGCTCCTGTTAAGGATGTATAAACTCCACCTAATTCAGTATAATTAACAGGAATCGTTAACATATGATGTAATCCAAATGGTAATAATAAACGTTCTAATGCTCCATATACAAATGGTGCTAATACTGGTGCTGTATCCTTTGAATTTGCAAGCCAAATACCAAAGCTATTTAAAGCACCTTGCGCAAAAGGCCAAATTATAGATAATATAACAGCAGTAACTGTTGACCATAAAATAACAACGAATGGAACAAATCTTTTTCCATTAAAGAAATTTAACGCTTGTGGTAATTTGTTATAGTTATAATATTTATTAAATAATGTTGCACCTAAGAAACCTGAAATAATCCCTATAAATACACCCATATTTAAAGCAGGAGATCCTAAAACACTTGTAAAGTAATCTGGAACTGTTAATGTTGCTCCTAATAAGGACTTAACTGTTGCAGTACTATCTGCTAACATTTCAGTACTTACTCCAAATATCGCACCTGTAATACGATTAATAAGAACAAATGATAATAATCCTACGAAAGCTCCCCCTGCTCTTTCCTTAGCCCATGAACCACCTATTGCAACTGCGAATAATATATGTAAGTTTCCAATTATTCCCCAACCTATATTATCCATAACTCTTGATACTGCTTGTATTATATCTGCCTCAAAATACATTCCTAGCAGTTTTCCTATAGTTATCATTAATCCAGCTGCTGGCATAACAGCAATAACTACTAATAACGCCTTACCAAACTTTTGCCAAAAATCGAAAGATAATAATTTGCCCTTTTTTCTTTGTTTTACCCATTTTTATTCCCCTTTTCATTAGGAGGATTAACCTCCTAAATTTATATTTTTTATTTTAAGTATTTAAAATACCCGAGCTCTATTATTTTATTTTTATAAATTATAGTTTATAAAGTCTTGCTTCGTATGTTCTTAAAATAAATTCTTTTATTGTATTATGTTTATCAACATTATAATTGCTTAATAATAATCCTTCGTAATTTAATTCTTCCTCATAATTATATTTCGCTTCATCATGTGATAAATTTACTATTACAATAAATTTTTCATTACCCATAGTTCTTGTATAAGCATAAATTTTTTCATCTTCATCTAATATAAGATCATAACTACCATAAATTAGAGTTTTATATTCTTTTCTTATTGTAATCATCTTTTTATAAAAATTTAAAATTGACTTTTCGTCTTTTAATTGTGCTTGTACATTTATATTTTTATAATTTTCATTAACATTAATCCAAGGCTTTCCTTCAGTAAATCCTGAATTAATACTATCATCCCATTGCATTGGAGTACGAGAATTATCTCTTGATACTGCCCATACATACTTTAATGCCTCTTCTTTAGTCAATCCTTCAGCTAATTTTTCCTTATATATATTTATCCCTTTTACATCGTTATAATCATAAATTGAATCAAACTTAACATTTGTCATTCCAATTTCTTGCCCTTGATATATGAATGGTGTTCCTTGTTGCATAAAATACATAAGACCAAATGCTGTTGCACACTCTCTTAAATATTCTTTATCATTTCCCCAAGTAGAAATTACTCTAGGAATATCATGATTTTCTATATATAATGCATTCCATCCCTTACCATCTAATGCTTTTTGCCATTTAGTTAATACTTTTTTATAATTTTTTACATTAAATGTATTTTCACTTTCAGCTCCCCAAAGATGTAAGTGTTCAAATTGAAATATCATATTAAACTTTCCATTTTCTTCTCCAACCCAAAGATCAGCTTCTTCAGCATCTACTCCATTTGCTTCCCCAACAGTCATAATGTCATAGTTATCAAAAGTCCTCTCTTTTAGTTCTTCCAAATACTTATGTATACCTTCCACATTCATATGTTTATCAAAAGATTCTACATATTTTAACCCTTCTGGATTATTCATATCTGTTAATCCTTCTTCTTTTTTAATATGACTAATTGCATCAACTCTAAATCCATCAATCCCTTTATCTAACCACCAATTTATCATATTATAAACTGCTTCTCTTAACTCTTTACATTCCCAGTTTAAATCCGGCTGTCTTTTTGTGAATAAATGTAAAAAATATTCTTCAGTATTTTTATCATATTCCCATGCTGATCCTTTAAAAATACTCTCCCAATTGTTAGGTTCTATTCCGTTCTTGCCTTCTCTCCAAATATACCAATCTCTCTTTGGATTATTTTTTGATGACTTAGATTCTATAAACCATGGATGTTCATCACTAGTATGATTTACTACCAAATCTATTATAAGTTTCATATCTCTCTTATGAACTGCTTCTAACAATTCATCAAAATCCTTCATTGTTCCGAAATCATCCATAATATCTTGATAATCACTTATATCATATCCATTATCATCATTTGGTGATTTATACATAGGACATATCCAAATTACATTAATACCCAAATCTTTTAAATAATCTAATTTAGATGTTATCCCCTTTAAATCTCCTATTCCATCACCATTAGAATCTTTAAAGCTCCTAGGATATATCTGATATCCTACAGCCTCTTTCCACCAAATTCGTTTCATTAAAACACACCCCTTTTATATGCAATCGGTTGCACAAACCCTTAAATAATATGTACAGTACTATTTACTGTACATATTTACATTATTAGCTTGTCTATTTATTAATCTTACAATTTACTAAACCGTTACCAGTTCTATGAATTTACTATAACATCCCAAGAAATTTTTTACAAGAATTAAATTATCCTATTTTTAGTCAAATTTTAAAATTAAGTTAGAATATCTCTCATTTTCTTCACATTATGCAATCGGTTGCACCAGATTTACATTTTCTTTTTTTATTAATGATTCCCTTTCAACTAACTTAGTTTCAATGACATAATATCCCTTACTTTCTCTATTTTCTAATTTGTCAATTAGCAATTTAGTAGCATACATTCCTAACTTTTCAGAATTAATATCAACTGATGATAATGGTGGATTTTTATATTGAGTTAATGGTATATTATTAAATCCTACTATAGATATATCCTCATATCCTAAATCTTTAATGGCTCTTTGCACCCCAAAAGCAAGTAAATCATCAGTTGTTACAAAAGCTGATACTTTATTTTTTTCTAATATCTTTTTTGCTGCTAAATAACCATTTTTCTCTGAAAAATCATCCATCTCTATAATTAATTCATTATCTAGCTCTATATTTCTACTGAACAATGCTTGCTTGTATCCATTTAATCTATCCTTAGAAACATTCATTTCAGGTTTAGCTCCTATGAATGCTATTTTTTTATTATCTAAGTCTACCATATTTTGAGTTAAGTTATACATAGCTGCAAAATTGTCATTATCTACCCATAAAACTCCATCAATTTCATCTGGTCTACCTATTACAACAAAAGGAAATTCCTTTTCCTTTAAATAATTAATGGTTATATCATTGTCTTTTACGTTAAATAAACATACTCCATCTACAAGATTACCTTCTGTAAACTTTTTTATCCATTCTTCATCATCCTTTTTATTTTCATTAAAAGCATACATTATATAATAATCTTCTTTTTGAGAATACATACTAATACCCTTCATAGCTTGAACAAAAAACGGATTTTCAAAGGATACTTCAGCACCCCCTGGTAATAAAACTGCTAATATCCTGGTCTTATTATTAGCCAGCCCTCTTGCAACAACGCTTGGAGTGTAGTTTAATTTCTTTATTGCTTCATTAACTCTCTCTTTTGTTTCTTCACTTATTTTACTACTATTAGCTAAAACTCTTGACACTGTAGACGTTGCCACTTTTGCTTCTCTTGCTACATCTTTTATTGTTACCTTCATAAATACTCCCTCTTACTTTCTCATATCAGAATTATTATAGTATAAATTTACAATAAAATAAATAGAAGCACAGTATAATATTTTCTTTATTAAACATTATACTATGCTATTAACTATATATTAATAATTCTCACTATTTCTAATTGGTCTAGTGGTGCTAATTGATTTATGCATACCTATTGGTTTAACATTTATATTTGATCTATACTCTGTTTCTGACCAATATATATTTTCTGCAACTAAAGCTTCTTTATTTAATTCAACTCCATCTAAAATTATTTCCTTAAATTTATTATATCCAGCCCTATCTATTAAATGTCCACCATGTAAATATTCAGGCTTATAATCTAATGCCCAGGCAGAAAACTTTTGCCAATTTGCCAATATTCCAAGAACAGTATTTTCAGTTGCAAAGTTAACAAAAGTTTTTCCCATTCTTGGATTTTGCTTTCCTGTCCTTCCACCTATCACTATTCTATAAAACTTTTCAGGAAGTCGAGTCCACGCACTAGCTGGACATGCTAACACACATTCCCCACACCCTACGCAACAACAAGGATCTTTATCTACTAATCCATTTTCATTTAAACTTAAAACTCTTGTTGCATGATGTTCACAAGCACGGACACAGGCACCACATCCAATACATCTCTCTTTATGATATTCCATTCTAGCTTGACCAATTATTCCAAAATCCTGGAAATGAGCCTTACCACAGTCATTAGGACATCCTGAAACTGATACTTTAATATGATAATGTGATGGGAATATTAAATTTTCAACCTTTGTTGATAATTCCTTAGTATTAACATTTGCCTTTATACAATGAGTATTACCTATACATGCCATTATATTTCTAGCTCCTATAGTAGGATAACCTTTATAATTTATAGTCATATCACAATTACATTCATCTATCTCTACTTCTTTAATATAATCCTTAATGTATTCATTAACTGCATCTATATTCTCATATTTTATTCCTGGTATATTAAAAGTTTGTCTCACCCCCATATGGAAAGTTCCATTTCCCCAAGTCACTGCTATATATTCTATATCACTTAAATATTTCGCATTTATTGTTCCTCCTGGAATACGCATTTGAAGCATAAATTCTCCTGGAACCTTTGATTGACGAAAACAGTTTACTCTAACTTTTTTAATATCTATATCATAATTCATAATAAAATTCCTCCTAATCCAATAAACTTTTTGCCTTAGTATAATTAAATACAGGTCCTTCTAAACAAACATATGTCTCATCAATTCTACAATGTCCACATTTTCCTATAGCACATGACATTTTTCTTTCAAAAGAAACATATATTTTTTCTTCTGGCACACCTAGTTTTATAAAATCTAAAGCTGTAAATTTCATCATCATTGGTGGTCCTACTATTATTACTTCATAATTATCCTTAAATGAATTTAATGGCAACTTTGATAAATGTTTTGTTACTAATCCATTTTCAAATCCGTCTCTTTCTCCCTTATCTAATGTATAAATAGTATTAAACTTTTCTTTCCATAACTCTAATTCACTTTTAAAAAGTACTGAATTCTCATCTTTAAATCCCAATATTAGATTAACACTTTTTGCATATGTTTCATCATTATAAAACATATTGATCATACTTCTTACTGGGGCAACTCCAGTTCCCCCTGCCACTATAATTAAATTTTTATCTTTAAATTTTTCTACTGGCCATCCTTTGCCGTAAGCTCCTCTTAAAAATAATGTATCTCCAGATTTTAATGTAAAAATTTTATCTGTTACTTTACCTACTGAACGAATTGTAAAGTCTAAATATCCATCTCCAAATCCACTAACAGATATCGGTGCTTCTCCAATTTTAGGAATTGATAGTTGTAAGAACTGTCCATGCTTAACCTTAATATCAGTTTCGACTCTAAATGTATATTCTAAATTACTCTCTTTTTTTATATCAATAATCTTACATGCTTTTGGTGTTAATATATTATTCATTACATTCCCCTCCAATTATTTCTTTAACTGCTTCATCTACTTTGTTTATAGTTGCTGTAATAGAAATATTTTCTGGACATCTATCTGTACATCTTCCACAACCTACACACATATGAGTATCTCCAAACTTTTCTTTATAATCATGTATCTTATGCAAAACTTTGTATCTCATCTTATCACCAGCAGTGTTTCTAAATATATGTCCTCCTGCCATTTCATCAAATCCATCAATATGACATGATGCTTGTACTCTTTTTCTCTCTCCAACATTTGTATTTTCATTATAAATAATATCTCTAGTTGTATAACAAGAACATGTAGGACAAGCAATTGTGCAACTTCCACATTGAATACATCTTCTATCATATTCTTTCCACATTGAATGTTCTTTTAACTTATTTAATACTTCTTTGCTTTCTATTTCTGGAATATTTACCTCCGCCATATTTTTTTCTATAAATTTAAGTTCAAATTCTTCTTCAGTACAATCTGTGAAATACTTATCAAATTCATCATCATTAATTTTAAATAATGCTGAATTTTCATAAAATCTGATAGCTAAACTATAATCATCTGTCTTATTGCTATTCATAACTGTACAGAAACAAGTATCAAACCCTTCAACACATTCCATACATACAAATCTAACTTTTTCTCTAATTCTTTTATAAAAGAAATCTTCAAAACCACCATTTTCCAAGTAAATTTTATCTTGCCTTTTTTGAGCATTAATATCACATGGTCTTGCAAATATTAATATTTTTTTATTACCATATGGATTTTTACTTTCTCTAAACTCATCTTCAGTAAAAAAATATAATGTCTGATTAATTGGTGTAATTACCTCTTTTGCTGGATATGTTGACTTTTCATTATAAACAATCTCTTCAAAGGAATTAACCTCATCATATTTAATTATATCTGTATCTGAATATCTCCCCTGTTTAACAAATCTCTTTGGTGCATATATCTTGTATTCTTCTTTTAATTTTTCAAATAAACTATTTATCTCATTTGATAATAATTTATATCCCATATTTATCCCTCCAAAATTTAGTTTAACTATTAGGAAAGTCTTATTTCCTTTATTTACTTCCCATAAATTTAATATACTACTTTTGTTATTAAATTAACAATTGAATTTTGTCATCGTTATTATTAAAAAAAATTATAATTAGTTTAATTTTACAATAACTCTTACTTCTAAATTCTAAATAAACTTTAGAGGAAATTTATAATAAATATGAGTTTAGCATACTTGAAAATTTAAAATTCCAACTTTTTTTGTAAATAAATATATAAAATTAAAAGGATTATATCTAGATAAAATCTAAATATAATCCAATAATTCCATTTTTTACTATTAAACTATAATATTAATTTAGCTACCACTACTTTCATACCTCTTCATTCCAATTAACCAAATTCTATAGGCAATAATTAAGCTAACTACTCCAACTATACAGGTTAATAAAATACCACTAAAGAAACTTTCTCTTCCTAAAAAATATGCACTTGGAAAATATCCTGTAAAAGCAAATGGTATTATAAAAGTTACTATTCCTTTTATCCATGAAGGATAAATAGTAATTGGATATTTTACAAAAGTACTTAATTGATAAACCATAAATAAATAGCTTTGAGCAAACTTTACCCAAAATGCAATAGATGCTACTGCTAATTTTATTGCAGTATAAATTAAACTTGCAAAAATTATAACAACTATTAATGCTATTATTTTACCAATAGATATATCTAATCCAAGTTTTATCCATGAAGTAATTAAAAGAACAGTACCTATAACTATTTCTCCAAATCCATCTGGCTGAAATTTTTCCACTATTACTTGAAATAACGGATTTAATGGTCGTACTAAATATTTATCAAATTTGCCTTCCACTATAGTCTGCCAACTAAATATCCAAAGCTGATCTGTAAATACATGATCTATCCCCCTAGGGATTTGTGAAAACCCATATATAAATAATATTTCATAAAAACTCCATCCCTTTAATGATGGTATAGTATTAAATATTAATGTAATAAATATTACTCCTATAGATTGTACAAACAAAAATCCTATAAGTCCTAATACAAAATCTGCTTTATATTCAATTAAGGTCTTGATATACTGTTGCAAAAACTTTAAATATAATCTAAAATACCTTTTCATATATCTTATCCCCCTAAAATTGTTAAAGTCTTAATTAAAGATTTCCACATTTTTTTAGCTATTATCATTAGTACAACTCCCCAAAACAATTGTAACCCTAAAGCAAGTAAAATACTTATTCCATTTATTTTTCCTAAGTAAATCATTGATGGAGTATATATGGCAGAACTAAAAGGTAAAAAATTTGTTATAGTTTGTGCCCACTTAGGGAAAAATGCTATTGGTATTAAAGTTCCTGATAATAAATTTACTATAGCCTGCATTATTTGTGATAATCCCCACATATTTGTTATCTTAAAAGAAATAAGTCCAAATATATAGCTATAATAAAAGTTAATAAAAATTCCTAATCCAATACTTATAAAATAAATAATTACTCTAAATATACTTATATATCCAAAAAACTTATAAAATAAAAACGTAGTAACAGAAAAAGCCATTATAAATATAATTATAAAATTATATAATACATTTCCTAACCCCTGAAAAAGCATTCTTTTTTCATAATTTATAGGTCTTACTAAATTAATTGCAATTGATCCATCCTTAACCTCTCTTGATATATCATGACTTATATCAACACTTATCATTATTGATGTTAAAAAGGATATAAATATATATATTATCATTTCATTAAAAGTAAATCCATTTAATACAGATTCAGTAGTGCTTCCATAAATAGCTTTCCACAAATAATAAGTAACAGCTAGCATAAGAAAATCGCCAAACATAAATATTATTGCGTTAGCTTTATATGAAATAAGACGTTGAAATACATTTCTAGTAAAAGGCAGATAAGATTTTATTTCTTCCATTTCTACACCTCATTTCTATACATTTTTTTAACTATATCTTCTATGCTAGTTTCTTTTATTGAAAAATCAACAACATTTAATTTTTTCATTGTTCTACCTATAATATCTGCTGAAGATATTTTATTTTTATTAAATGTTACAAGTAATTTATTATCCTTATATGTTAAATTAAATTCATCATCTTCTTTTATATCTGTAAATTCATTAAAACTCTCTAAATTATCTTCTTTTACTTGTATCTCTACTGTAGTTAAATAACCGTATTTTTCTTTAACTCCTTCAACTTCACCATCATATATTTTTTTACCCTTATCGATTATAATTATTCTACTACAAAGTTCTTCTATATCATTTAAATCATGAGTAGTTAATATAATGGTTGTCCCATATTTTGCATTTATTTCTTTTATTGCTTTACGTACACTTTCCTTTACAACTACATCTAATCCTATAGTAGGCTCATCTAAATATATAACCTTTGGATTATGTATAAGCGCTGCTGCTAAATCAGCTCTCATCCTTTGCCCTAAAGATAAGGTTCTAACAGGATTTAAAAAGAATTCATCTAATCCTAATATCTCTTTAAAAAATCTCATTCTTTCTTCAAAGTCATTATCAGTAATATCATATATAGCTTTTAATAATGAAAAAGTTTCAGATATGGGCAAATCCCACCATAACTGAGTCTTTTGCCCAAATACTACACCTATATTTTTAGCATTTTTTTCTCTATTTTCATATGCCACTACACCATTTACGGTAACGATTCCATTTGTAGGTGTTAGAATTCCTGTCATCATTTTTATTGTTGTTGACTTTCCTGCTCCATTTGCCCCTATATATCCTACTATTTCTCCATCATTTATTTCAAAACTAATATCATCTACTGCTTTTTTGGTAATATACTCTCTGTTGAAAAGAAAGATTTAATTGCGCCTTTAAAGCCTGGATATTTCTTATTAATCTTAAATTCTTTGCTTAAATTCTCTACCCTTATCATAAACTCACCCTTTTTATTTTACTTCATCAAATATTATACCATTATTTAACTATTCTTCATATTCTTTTTAGTATTTTTACAATTTTTTTATAATAATATCTTTTTTAACGCAAAAAAGCAACTAAGAAATTTCTTAGTTGCTTTGGTGGCTTACCGGGGAATCGAACCCCGGACACCTTGATTAAAAGTCAAGTGCTCTACCGACTGAGCTAGTAAACCAAAAATGGCAGGGATAGCAGGATTCGAACCTACGAATACCACAGTCAAAGTGTGGTGCCTTACCGCTTGGCGATATCCCTATATGGGGTGAACGATGGGACTCGAACCCACGACAACCAGTGCCACAAACTGGCGCTCTACCAACTGAACTACGTTCACCATCTGGTGCGTGTTAAGAGATTCGAACTCCTGGCCCACGCCTTAGAAGGGCGTTGCTCTATCCAGCTGAGCTAAACACGCAAAATAAAACTCTAAATCTTAGATTTAGTTATTTGAATTTTCTCAGCATAACTGAGTTTTATATTCAAATAAATTGGAGCGGGTAGTGGGAATCGAACCCACCTTTCCAGCTTGGAAGGCTGGAGTATTACCGATATACGATACCCGCGCATCGACTACGTTGTTTAGTATATTATTTTTGTCGATGTTTGTCAACATTATTTTCATATTTTTTTATTTTATTTTTTCATATTTTATTTACATAGACTTATAATTCCTTTGAATGATATAATGTAAATGATTAAACATTATGCGGAGGATATTATATTTATGAAAAAAATAATTATGGCAAATGGTAATATTACAGCATCAGAGATTGGTTTAGGTTGCATGAGAATTGCGAATCTAGATAAAAATGAAGTGAATAACTTAATTAATACAGCCTTAGATTGTGGTATAAACTTTTTTGATCATGCCGATATTTATGGTAAGGGAAAATCTGAGGAAATTTTTAGCGAATCAATTTCTTTAACACCATCTCTAAGAGAAAAAATTATTATTCAATCAAAATGTGCCATTAGACCTGGCATGTATGACTATTCTAAAGAACATATATTAGATTCAGTTGATGGTATATTAAAAAGACTAAAAACTGATTACTTAGACATTTTATTACTACACAGACCAGATACCTTAATGGAACCTGAAGAGGTAAGTGAAGCTTTTGAAAAATTATACACTGAAGGTAAAGTTAGAAATTTTGGAGTTAGCAATCACAATTCAATGCAAATTGAATTATTAAATAAATACTTAAAAAATAAAATTACAATTAATCAACTTCAATTTAGTATAATGCATACTGGAATTATTGATTCTGGATTAAATGTTAATATGAAAAATTCTCCTTCCATAGATAGAGATAGCTCTATTTTAGAATATTGTAGATTAAATGATATTACTATCCAAGCTTGGTCTCCATATCAATATGGATTCTTTGAAGGAACTTTTATAGACAATCCTAAGTTCCCTGAACTTAATAAAAAACTTAACGAACTTGCTGAAAAATATAATGTAAGCTCCACTGCAATTGCAACAGCATGGATACTTAGACATCCAGCTAAAATACAAACTATCGTTGGTACAACAAATGAAAATAGATTAAGAAATATATGCACTGCTTCTAACATACAATTAACTCGTGAAGAATGGTACTCTCTATATATAGCAGCTGGAAATCAACTACCTTAATAACTAAATTGTTCGTTAGAGCTTGAATGCCGTGATGACGAAAATTAATGATATTATCTCCAGGAATTGTGTAATTTGCGTTAAGAATTTATATTATTTTCTCCGGAAAAGGGCTAAAGCTTCGAAAGTCACTTTGTTCCCTCAGCTTCTTAACGCCCCTTTTCCTCCGAAAATAATTAAATTCTAAAACTTAATTACAATATTCCTTCCCATAATATCATTAATTTTTCTCTATCACTAGCTTTTAAGCTAAAAGATACAATTTCCTGCCTAACCACCTTATGAGTTAACGACTTCTGCTATATTTTATATAATAAATTGTTAACTTCTAAATATATATATTTAAATAAACTAAAAATATTAATATACAAATTAACTTTAATATAAGAAAAATTTGTAGCACAAAACATTAACTATAAAGTGGCGTGTTATAAGTAAACACATGTAAAAAGAAAAAAATGAAATATTTATTGGTAGGTATCATTAAAATTAAGCCGTAGAATTTAATAATTGATGGAGTAAAGTTGCGTAAAGAAGTTTTTACTGTTTGAGCGAATAGCGAGTTTAAAAACTTTAGCAAACTTTACGGAATCAATTATATAAATTCTAGGTGAAAATTTCACCATTACCGGAAAATAAATATTTCATTTTTTCGCTTCCATGTGGTGCGCAATATTTTTTATAACTCCTAATATTTGATTTTATATCACTTATAGAATATTATTAAATATAATAAAGCTTATTATATAAAAATTAATATTATTTAAAAAGGAGGAAAAATGAAAAATAAAAATAAATCACTAATATTTATTATACTTTTAAATATGTTTAGTTCACTTGCATTTAACATGGCTCATCCGGTTACCCCTATGTTTATAAACAAACTTGGATTACCTACCTTTATGTTTGGACTATTCTTTGCCACAATGTCTATTGGTAATTTTATTGGTTCACCCTTGTTTGGTACATTATCTGATAAAAAAGGAAGAATTAAATTCTTAGTATTAGGTGCAATAGGATATGGTTTAAGCCAGCTTGGGTTTGGATTTAATACTAATCCATTTATAATACTTATATTTAGATTTACTGGTGGATTTTTTGTAGTAAGCTATTTAACTACATCAATGGCATATTTAACTGATATAACAACAAATGAAAATAGAACAAAATATATCACATACTATGCGGCTGCAAATACAATAGGTACCTCACTAGGTTCACTTCTTGGTGGTATAATAGGTAACAACAATTTCAAATATGCATTCTTTACTCAATTTATTTTATGTTTAATTTTAGGTATTTTAGTATACTTCTTATTAGAAGAACCAACAAAGGATAAAAAGCATACTACTTTAGAAATTCCTAATCATAATAAAGTTAACTATTCAAAACTTATTAATAAGAACTTATTAATTATGTTTATAATGGTTGGTGCCTTTTACTTTGCATCAACAAGTTATAACTCTAGCATTAATTATTATATAGAAGATGTTTTAAAACTTTCTCCTACATTTATAGGCGGATTTATGGCATTAGTTGGAATAGTTGGTTTTATGGTAAATTTATTTTTAACACCTTTATTGGCAAAACACTTTAAAGAGATTAATCTATTTAAAACTATAACTATCTGTATTACAGCTTCATTATTTCTTATGGTAATATCTAAGAATGTTATTTTATTCTTAACTTGTGCAGTTATATTTGCATCATTTGCAAGTATACACATACCACTACAACAAAGTATAATAACAAAGCTTGCTAAAGAAAATTATGGTTCTCTTATGGGACTTTTAAATTCATCTAAAGCAATAGGCCAAGTTACTGGTTCATTAACTGCTGGCTTTATCTTTGATTTAGGAAATAAATTACCATTTTTAATTTCGGCTATTATAGTCTTTATAAGTTTTATAGTTCTAATTCCATTGAACTCAAACCTAATTATAAATAATAAACACTCATAATAAAAATACTCAAGACTCTCTAATGACTCTTGAGTATTTTTGCTTTTATCTTAATTCTTTTACTGCATTTCTAGTTATAACAAGCTTTTCTTCCATATCCTTTATATTGTTTCTTGCCATTCCTAAAAATAACATATCTATAATTGCTAATTGAGATATTCTTGAACTCATAGCTCCTTCTCTTAATGATTTTTCAACATACGGTACATGTAATGATATATCTGAAAAATAATCTAACTTATTATCAATGCTAGCCTTAGTTATAGCTATTACTGGAACGTTTTTTTCTTTTGCATTTTTTGCGCATAATAATGTTTCCTTTGTTTCTCCTGAATAGGAAATTACTACGGCTACATCTTCCTTTTCCATTAGTACAGATGATGTTAGTTGAAGATGAGTATCAGTATGAGCTACACATCTTTTATTTATTCTACTTAATTTATAATAAAAATCTAATCCTACTAAACCTGAAACCCCAACACTATAAATATAAATTGTTTTAGCATTTGTTAATAAATTTATAGCTTTATCTAATTGTTCTTCATCTATTAGATCCACTGTTTCATCTATAATTGAATGTATTGAGGTTTTAACTCCATTAACTATACTTTTTGTACTTAAGTCCTTATCTAAATATTCAAACTCCCTACTACTATTCTTTTCCTTCGAACTAATAGATATCTTAATTTTCATTTCATTTAGACTACTAAAACCAAGCTTTTTTGCAAACCTTACAACAGTTGGTGCTGAAGTATTAGTTTCTTCTGCGATTTCCTTTGCTGACATATCTATAATTTCACTGTTTTCAACTAAAAGATAATCTGCTATAAGTTTTTCTCTATCAGTAAGCTTACTATAATTTTGCTTTATATATTGTAGTAAATTCATTTTTTCACATCCCACTACCTAATTATTTATTATATTAAAATAAAACTTTTTACCACTCTTTATATATTTTAATAAATAAAGCTTGTTATGTAAAATAGATGCTACTACATTTGTTCTTCTATCTGCCTTTTGACTTACTTTTAATATCTGTAATTCTCCCATATATCTTTGATAATCTATATTATCTATTGTTACATCTCCATAATTTTTACTTATAGTGTTTAATGGACTTATTATATCTTTTCCTAAAATTAATCTACTTTCAGCTGCTCTTATAGCATCTCTTGCGTCATCAGTTCTTGATGAATAGACTTCCTTTAATAACTTAGTTATAACAAAATCACTAACCTTTAATTCAATATCTAACTCAATGGCATCTTCTTTCAAATTAGATAAATCTTTTAATTCATCTAAACTTGGAAGCGAATCTCCTATAAATACCGATTCATTTCCTAATGCAAATAAATGATTTGCTGCTTCTCTAACATTTAAATCTCTATGATCTTCTAAAGTAGGTAATCCATCTTTTAAAGGGCCTCTTTTTCTATTATTTGATTGAATAAAAGCACAAACCTTAATTCCTCTTTCATGCATCATTTTATTCTTTTCAAGCATGCACTCTTCTGAAATCCCAGTACCTCTCCTAGGATAAAAATTGTGAAGAGCATCTATATTTTTATAATCTGGTTGAAATTTATCTAACTTCTCAAAAAAATCTCTAGTTACTGTTGATGCATTAAGCTGTATCTTAATGCCATATGAATTTTTACTCATCTGAGCAATTTCCCCTTCTGTGTAGCCAAAGTCTATTCTTATAGTTTTAACACCTAGTTCCATTAATCCTTTTAAATCCATATTTTCTAACTCTAGAAATTTAAAGGTATTAGGTGAAATATCACTTATTATATCCATATTTTTTTCTTTAGCTAATTTAAAGAATTCCTTTACTTCACTCTTTACTCTTTCATAATCCGCTTCTGGAATATGTAATGACGTAAATATCCTCTTAAATCCTAACTTTTCTGCATTGATTAATAAATCAATATTTTCTTCCATTGTATTATCTAATCCAAAATAAACTGAAAATCCTAAACTCATATTTATCTCTCCTATTTAAAATGGTGGTTAAGCTTTCTTCTTAACCACCATAATATTTTATAATTAAATTATTTACTATTCTACAGGATCTTCAAATCCTAATATTGCTGTAAAGAAGTATCCTGCTACATATGATGCTAAAACACCAATTAAAAATACTAACATTTTTCCATCTGCTATTAATAATGCAAGTGGTAATCCTGATACTCCTAACGCTACTGCTCCAACTTTAAACAATGCCATTACCGCTCCACCTACAGCAGCTCCTAAACAAGCTCCTAAGAATGGTTTGCCTAATGGTAATGTTACACCATATATTAATGGCTCTCCTATTCCTAAAAATCCTGGTATTAATCCATTTTTTGCTGTTTTCTTTAATCTTTGATTTTTAGTCTTTTTAATTACAGCTAATGTTGCTCCTACTTGAGCCATACCTGCTGCTGCTAATGCTGGTAATAATATTGTATAACCTACAGTTGCAATTAAATCTGCGTGTATTGGTGTTAATGCTTGATGCATTCCTGTCATAACAAGTGGTAAGAATAATCCTCCTGATATTGCTCCTGAAAGAATAGAAATAAATGTGTTATCTGAAGCTATTGTGTTTGCTACTAATATACCCATACCATCTGATATTGCTCCACCTATTGGTTGTAATACAAATAACGCTGCTAATACTGATACTGTTAATGTTACAAGTGGTGTTACAAATAAATCTAAAACATCTGGAACAACTTTTCTGCATTGTTTCTCAACGAATACTGCTAATGCAACAACTAAAATAACTGAAATAATTCCACCACGTCCTGGAGTTAACTCTTTTCCAAATAAAGTTATATTTGCAAGTGTTGATGATGTTAAAACTCCACCTAATGCTCCACCTAACATTGGCATTTGTGAACCAAACTCTTTTGCTGCATTTACACCTACTAATATTGATAAAATTGAGAATACTGAATTACCTATTAATCCTATTATTTGAGCTGCATTAGTTGCTTTATATGCATCTCCAAAATAAACTCCTGCTATATTATTAACAGCCAATACAAGACCACATGCTACAAATAGTGGTATCATTGGAATAAATATATTTCCTAATTTTTTAAGTATATTTTTAAATTTAGTATTGTTTTTTTCTTGTAATCTAGCCTTTGTTGCCTTTACAGCTTCATCTCCTATTATAACCCTATTCCCAACAATTTTCTTAACCTCTTCTGTTATCTTATTAACCTTCCCTGGTCCATAAATAACCTGTAATTGACCTTTCGCCTCTACAACACCTAATGTTCCTTCAGCCTTCTTTATAGCTTCAATATCTGCTTTTGTTGGATCAACTAACTCTAATCTACAGCGAGTCATACAGTTTTCAACTACCTTTACATTTTCTTTTCCTCCAACAAGTTCTACTAACTGTTTTGCGATAGCTTCATTAGTAATAGTTACTTGCTTAGCCATAGTCCTTCTCCCTACCTTTACTAAATATTTTTCATTGCTTTTGCAATATACCCTTTATTTTTAGACAATCTCTCTTTTGCCTCATTTATACTTAAACCTGACAATATCATAAATATAGCAAGTTTAACATCAAACTTTGTTTCATCTAAAGCGTTCTCTGCTATTTCTCTTTCTACTCCAGTAGCTTCACAAACTATTCTTTTAGCTCTTTCTACTAACTTTTCGTTAGTTGCTCTGACATCTACCATTAAGTTACCATAAACTTTACCAAGTTTTATCATTGCTCCTGTCGATAACATATTTAATACTAATTTTTGAGCTGTCCCTGATTTAAGTCTAGTTGAACCAGTAACAACTTCCGCTCCTACAACTGGTGCTATTGAAATTTTAGCTACTTTTGCAACTTCTGAATCACCATTACATGTAACTGATACTGTTAAAGCTCCAATACTATTTGCATATTCAAGTCCTCCAATAACATATGGTGTTCTTCCTGATGCAGCTAATCCTACAACTGTATCATTTTCTGTTAAATTCCTCCCCTTTAAATCTTCAACACCTAATACTTTAGAATCTTCTGCACCCTCTTTAGCTCTAAATATTGCTTCTTGACCACCTGCAATTAATCCTTGAACTAATTCTTCTGAAACACCATATGTTGGTGGACATTCAGAGGCATCTAATATTCCAAGTCTTCCTGATGTACCTGCTCCTATATAAATAAGTCTTCCGCCTCTATTAATTCTTTCAACAATACCATCTATAGCCTTTGCTATTTCTGGGAGTTCCTTTTCAACTGCTAATGCAACCTTCTTATCTTCATTATTTATAAGCTTTACCATTTCTAATGTTGATACCTTGTCTATATTTAATGTACTTTCATTTCTACTTTCAGTTGTTAATTTATCTAATACTATCTTCTCCATAATGTAACTCACCTCTGTTTACGTTTTCATTCGATATATTTATCATATCACCTTTGAAATAATATTTCAATATATTTTTTAAAATAATTTATTTTATTTCATTTTTCCTGATATTTTACAAAAATAAGACTATATGCACACTAAACCTCCTATTTTTAATAAAATAGACAACAGTTCATCATTTTAACACATAGCCTTATTTCATATTATTCAGTTTTAATTACAATTTCATCATCTTTACCATCAATTATAACATGAGATCCATAATTAATTTCTCCAGCTATAATTAATCTTGCTAGTTTATTTTCTAAAGTATTTTGAATATATCTCTTAAGTGGTCTTGCTCCATAAACTGGATCATAGCCTTCAACTGCTAATATATGCTTAGCTTCTGGTGTAATATCTAAAGTTATATTTCTATCTCGTAATCTGTTAGCAACTTCATTAACAAAGATATCAATAATCTTAGTAATTCCATTTTCAGATAATGGCTTAAACATTATAATATCATCAACTCTGTTTAAGAACTCTGGTTTAAATCTCATTTTCATTTCATTCATTACTTCTTCTCTAACTTGTGGATCTATACCATCTTCTGATTTATTCTCTAAAAGATAGCTACTTCCTATGTTAGAAGTCATAATGATAATTGTATTTTTAAAATCAACTGTTTTACCTTTATTATCTGTAAGTCTACCGTCATCTAATATTTGTAAGAACATATTAAATACATCTTCATGTGCCTTTTCAATTTCATCAAATAATATTACACTATAAGGCTTTCTTCTAACTGCTTCAGTTAATTGACCACCCTCTTCATATCCTACATATCCTGGAGGCGCTCCAACTAATCTAGATACGGCATGCTTCTCCATATATTCAGACATATCTATTCTTATAATATTCTCTTCAGAATCAAATAAATTTCTCGCTAAAGTCTTTGCAAGTTCTGTTTTACCTACACCTGTTGGCCCTAAGAAAATAAATGAACCTATAGGTCTATTTATATCTTTTAGCCCTGCTCTTGCTCTAAGTATTGCAGAAGTAACAGACGTAATAGCTTCTTCTTGCCCTATTACTCTTTTTTGCATTTCATCTTCAAGTCTTAATAACTTTTCTCTTTCACCTTCTAATAAATTAGATACAGGTATACCAGTCCATCTTGATAAAACTTGTGAAACTTCCTCTTCAGTAACCTCTTCTTTTAATAAAGCACCTTCATAATTTTCCTTAACTTCAACTTCCATTTGTTCAATAGCAGCTTCTAAGCTAGGAATTTCACCATATTGAATTTCTGCAGCTTTATTATAGTCGTATTGTCTTTGAGCTGCTTCGAGATTTCCTCTAGCCTCATCAAGTTTTTCCTTTAATTCTTTTAACTTTAAGATGGCTCCTTTTTCTCTATCAAACTTAGCTGTCATTTCATCATTTTTAGCTTTAAGTTCTGAATATTCTTTTTCTAAAGCTTCTAGCTTTTTCTTAGAACCTTCGTCTTTCTCTCTTGTTAAAGCTTCTTTTTCTATTTCAAGCTGTACAATTCTTCTTCTAATTGCATCTAACTCTGCTGGTAGTGAATCTATTTCAGTTCTTATCATAGCTCCAGCTTCATCAATTAAATCAATAGCTTTATCTGGTAAATATCTATCTTGAATATATCTATCAGAAAGTTTTGCAGCTGCAACTATTGCTGAATCATGAATTCTAACTCCATGATGAATTTCAAATCTTTCCTTTAATCCTCTTAATATTGAAATTGCATCTTCAACTGATGGCTCATCAACTATAACAGGTTGGAATCTTCTTTCAAGAGCTTTATCTTTTTCAATATATTGTCTATATTCATCGAAAGTAGTTGCACCAATACAATGTAATTCCCCTCTTGCAAGCAATGGCTTAATTAAGTTACCTGCATCCATTGCACCATCAGTTTTACCTGCTCCAACAATAGTATGAATTTCATCTATAAATAGTATAATCTTACCTTCACTATTTTGAACTTCCTTTAATACCGCTTTTAATCTTTCTTCAAACTCTCCTCTATATTTAGCTCCAGCAATTAAAGAACCCATATCTAATGAGAATATAATTTTATCTTTTAATCCTTCTGGAACATCGCCTCTTACTATTCTTTCAGCTAATCCTTCAACAATAGCAGTTTTACCAACACCAGGCTCACCAATTAATACTGGATTATTTTTAGTTCTTCTAGAAAGAATTCTAATTGTTCTTCTTATTTCATCATCTCTTCCTATTACAGGATCTAACTTATGCTTTTTAGCTAATTCTACTAGATTAGTACCATATTTAGCTAATGCATCATAAGTTCCTTCTGGATCTTGAGTATCCACTCTTTGACTTCCTCTTACCTCAGATAACACTTTCATAAAGTTATCCTTTGTAACATTATATTTATTTAATATTTGTTTTGTTGGCCCATTTTTATCTACATCAATTATTGCTAATATTAAATGTTCAACGCTAATATATGAATCTCCAAATTTCTTTGCTAAATCATCAGCCTTAACTAAAACTTCTTCAACCTGTCTAGTTATATAAACTCCTGATCCATTAGCACCTTCCCCCATAACCTTTGGCATTTTATCTAAGATATTTTTTATATCTACTAGCATCATCTTTATATTAATACCCATCTTAGTAAAGATATTAGGGATTAATCCGTCTTCAGCTTCTACTAAAGCAGAAAATAAATGAATAACTTCAATTTGTTGATGATTATATTTTACCGCTGTTAAATTTGCGTCATTTAATGCTTGTTGTACTCTTAATGTCATTCTCTCAACGTTCATTCACATTCACCTCTTATTAGTATTCTTAACTTTAATTTTATTTTAATACAAAAGTCAAAGAAAGTCAAAGTAAATTTTGATTTTATTTTTAGTTTTTTACATATATAGTATACTATTTTTTATTTATTTTTTGTTTTTAATGGTAGTTATTGTTATAATATTTACAAGATAAATCTATATAGAAATTAGAGGTGAAATTTTGAGAAGAGAATATATAAATTATCCCTTTGAATTACCCATAAAAATATCATATTTAAATATTAAAAATTATCCAACCCACTGGCATAATTCAATTGAAATAATATATGTCTTAAAAGGTTCTTTACAAATAAAAATAGATACTGATTCATTTACTTTAAACGAGCGTGAGGTTGAGATAATAAATTCCGATGAGTCTCATGAAATTCAAAGTTTAGAAGATAATAAAGTGTTAATTTTCAATATAGACCCATTTTTCTTTGAAAAATATTATAAAGATATAAATAATATATTTTTCTATACTAATTCTAATGATGATGAAGATCAAAATGGATCTGAATATGAAGAATTAAAAACTCTTTTATCTCAAATGCTTTGCGAGTATGTTCAAAAGCTTGAAGACTATGATGAAGAAATAGAAGAACTTCTTATAACACTACTTTATCACCTAGTAAACAACTTCCACTATTTAACATATGAAAAAGAAGAATTAAAGGAAAAAACCGATCAATTAGCTAGGTATCACAGAATTTCAAAGTATATTTACAATAATTATAATAATAATATTACTTTACAAGAAATTGCAAAAAAAGAGTTTTTAAGCACTCACTATTTATCTCATGAGATAAAATATGCTACTGGATATAGCTTTACAGATTTAATTAACTTAACTAGAATCGAGGAATCTATAAAATTATTACTTGATAGTGATATGAGTATTTCTGAAATTTCTGATGAAATAGGTTTTTCTCATGTTCGCTATTTTAATAAAAATTTTAAATACTACTTTGGATGCACTCCTCTTCAATATAGGAAAAAATATGCTACCACTGAGAAAGAATATGATCTATCTAAACAATTTGTGGAGCTTTCTCTTAATGATGCTCTTGAAACGCTTTCTTATAATTTAGAAAACTATAATAGATTTAACTTTGAAAATAAGCTTTGGAATATTCATGTCGATGTAGATAAAGTCTTAAATCCATTAGAGAAAGATTTCAAAGAATATGTTAACTTAGGAGAATCTTTTGACCTTTTAATTGAAGATAACAAAGATATTCTAGAAGAAATTCAAGAAGAAATACATTTTGAATATGGTCGTCTTGAAAAAATGTTTCATAGTGATATGGGAGTGTTTCTAGATTCTGATTTTTATAATTGGAACAAAGCAAAAGGCGTATTAGAATTTTTATCTAATATTTATCTAAAGCCTCTTATTTTGCTTGATAACTTAGATTATTCTTTAGAAAAGTATATTAATATTTTAAGTAGCTTTTTAGATTATTTTACTGAGCTAGATATAGTAGAAGTTTCTGACTTTAAGTTTCAATTTGATTCTAGATTATCTGAAGATATAAAGTATAATCTACGCCAGTATATAAAAAATTATTATGAATTAGAAGTTTGTGAAATTGATTTTACATCTAAATCTGATTTAAATTCAATTTATGATACAGCCTACATGCTTCCATATATAATTCATAATACTATTTCTAAAGGTAACTCTCTAAGCTTTCTTAAGGCTTTTGATGTTCTTGAGAAAGAAATAAATATTACAAATGAGATATTTATAGGAGCTCCAGGTATAGTTAATGATATGGGAATTAGAAAGCCATCATATTATGCCTATTACCTATTAAGTAAATTAGGCAATGATATAATTGCCCTTGATGATGGATACATTGTTACAAAATCAGATAACTATTATGCTATTCTTTTATACTCTCATAATGACGATGTTAATACTTTAGCTAGTTATGAAGATATCTATCAAAAAGGTGGTATAAAAAAATCTTTTGAAAGAAAATATTCACTTAATATAGTAAATATTAAAAATTCAACTAGAATTATCACCTATGAGCTTAATGAATCTATAGGTTCCTCTTATAATTATTGGCTAGCCATGGGTTCTCCTGATAGACTTAGCAAAGAAGAAAAAGAAATTCTTCACAAGGCATCTTATCCTAAAATAGAATTTAAATATTCTAAAAAAAGTTCAGTTTTAAATATAATTACTGAACTTAAAGGATATGGTGCTAAGCTAATAGTACTTAAAAACATAAAATAATGTACCGAAAACACCTTTTTTAGGTGTTTTTATGCTTTTTATAAATATTTCTTTTTATATACTTAACACTTATTGTACTAAAACTAAAACATCTATATGAATACATTATTTTTATTTTTAGGCTATACTAATAATATAAATTGTTTTTATGAAAGGATGTTTTTTATGAGAGGGCTATTTTTTAATCCATCACTATTAAATGATACTAAATCAAAGTGGTCATTTTGGATTTGGATGTCTAACCTTTTACATTTTGATAACTAAATTTTTATTATGATATTAAATTAATTATAATATAAAAATAGAGAAGTGATAATTATCACTTCTCTATTTTTATATTATAACTTTTTCTC
>SKEA01000663.1_pt1 | contig 29590 bp, 27 predicted proteins | sample 4826601 | NCBI WGS metagenome assembly SKEA01 (sample SAMN11008821, study PRJNA524170) | human gut metagenome | biome: Human fecal sample; material: Feces; isolation source: fecal sample from pouch patient p13, p53 | host: Homo sapiens | place: Israel: Tel-Aviv | collected 2016-07-06 | reverse complement strand
GCTGCATATTGTGTGTTACCATGACAATAGTATAATCTTTTTTCAGTTCTACTGCAAGATCTTCGATTTTAGACGTAGAAATCGGATCCAGTGCCGAGGTCGGTTCGTCCATCAGAAGGACCTCCGGCTGTACGGCAAGGGCACGCGCAATGCAGAGACGCTGCTGCTGTCCGCCGGACATGCCAAGTGCGCTTTTCTTCAAACGGTCCTTCACCTCATCCCAGATTGCTGCCTGTCGAAGAGACTGCTCCACAATATCATCCAGCTTCGCTTTGGAACGGACACCATGTGTTCTCGGTCCGTAGGCAATGTTGTCGTAAATGCTCATCGGGAACGGATTTGGTTTCTGGAATACCATGCCGACCCGTTTGCGGAGTCCGTTGACATCCATTTTTCCGCCGTAGATGTTTTCTCCGTCCAACAGCATTTCACCGGTGATCCGGCAGCCCGGAACGAGATCATTCATTCTGTTGATGGATTTTAACAGGGTCGATTTACCACAGCCGGAAGGTCCGATAAAAGCCGTCACCTCATTGGCATCAATGCTCAGATTGATATTTTTTAAGGCATGAAAGTCTCCGTAATAAAGATCCATATTGGATACATCTATTTTACTCATGTTTTTTCCTCGTCTCTCTTTTATTTCTTTGCAATTTTCTTCGCAATCATTCCGGAACAGCCGTTGATCAGAAGGACAATCAGCATCAGGATGACGCCGGTTGCATACATCTGATTCATATAAAGGCCTTCACTGGAAAGTGCATACATATGAACGGCAAGGGTACGGCCGGAATCCATAAGGCCTGCCACCTTTGCAATCGTTCCTGCTGTGAAAAGAAGTGCTGCCGTCTCTCCTACGACACGGCCTGTCGCAAGAATGACACCGGAAAGAATGCCGGGTACGGCAGATGGAAGAACAATTTTAAAAATCGTACGAAGCTTTCCGGCTCCCAATCCAAAGCTTGCTTCCCGATAAGAATCCGGAACCGATTTTAAGGCTTCTTCTGCTGTTCGCATAATCAGCGGAAGAATCATGATGGCAAGTGTACAGGCACCGGACATCATCGAGTATCCCATTTTCAGGGTTTTCGTAAAAAACAGCATACCGAACAAACCGTAAACAATCGATGGGATACCGGAAAGGGTCTCTGCTGTAATCCGGATCAGGCCAACCAGCGTTCCGCGCTTGTTGGCATATTCAACCAGATAAATTGCTGAGAAAATGCCGAGAGGCGCAGCAAGCAGCAGGGAAAGTACTGTCATCGTAACAGTGTTGATGATCGCCGGAAGCATCGTAACATTCTCTGTATTATAGGTCCATGCAAACTGCTCCAGTGTCAGGTTTTTCACGCCACGAATCAGAATGAATCCAACCAGGAAAACCAAAACGGCAAGTGCAAGAATGGCTGCTCCCCAGGTAATTCCGGTCAGCACGGAGGAAAAAACACTTTTGTGATACGTAACCTTTGTTCTTTCTTTTTCTTTTGTATTTATTTTTACAGCTTCCATTGTATTTACAGCTCCATTTCCTTTAATCACCATAATGTACCCTCCGGTTCAGCATAGACACCGATAAATTGATCAGCAGGATAAAGACAAACAGCACAACACCCGTTGCAATCAGCGCTTCCCGGTGAAGTCCGGATGCATATCCCATCTCCAGTACAATATTGGCTGTCATGGTACGAAGGCCTTCTGTGATTCCTTTTGGCATACGAGGCTGGTTTCCGGCAATCATAATCACTGCCATTGTCTCTCCGATGGCACGTCCGATGCCAAGCACGATACCTGCCAGGATTCCGGATTTTGCCGCCGGAACAACTGCAAAGAAAACGCTCTGGGAATGCGTTGCACCAAGGCCAAGGCTTGCTTCATAGTAAGATTCCGGAACACTTGTAATGGCGGATTCTGTTACACCGACCACGGTCGGAAGAATCATAACGGCCAGAAGAATAGATGCCGTCAGCATTGTGTTTCCATTTTTGCCGGTCAGCTGTGCCATCAACGGGACGATCACAACCAGTCCGAAAAATCCATATACGATAGACGGAATACCGGCCATCAGGTTAATGCCTGATTTGCAGATGCCGTAAAACCTTTTCGGACAGTAACGGGAAAGAAACACCGAGGTAAGAATGGCAACCGGCACACCCATCAGGATTGCAAGACCGGTCACGCAGATACTGCCGACAATCATCGGCAGGATGCCGAAAATGTTGTTTCCCGGTTTCCACATGGTACCGGTCAAAAATTTCAGCGGTCCGATTTTAAAAATGGCAGGAACGCCATTCATAAACAGGAAAATGCAGATCAGTGCAACAGCCAGCACGGAGCAGCATGCTGCAATCAGAAATACAAGTTTCATGATTGTTTCTCTTAGTTTCATAAGATAAATCCTTTCATTTCATTGTTTCGCGGAGCGTGTTTGAAAAAGACTTTCGTTTTTTTCTTACGAACTGCTTTTTCAAGCACGTTCCGAAAGACAGCTTCTTTTTCTGAACATTTTCGGATACGGAAGTAAGAGCGATTTTCCATTGTTCGCCCTTACTTCTTTTTCCATTGCTTTATACATTCTTTATTTTACATCTGCCCAGTCGGTTGTGTCGCCAACATAGATGCTCTTTACCTGATCGCTGGTCAGCCCATCGGTCGGGTTCTCTTTGTTTACGATGACAGCAATACCGTCGGTTGCGATTACGGTTGCGGTAAGCCCTGAGGATTTCTCCTCATCCTTTAAGTCACGGGATGCCATACCGATGTCGCAGAGACCGTCGCTTGCGGAAGTGATACCTGTTGTGGAGTCGCTCTGCTGTACTTCGATGTTAGCGTTTGAATTTACTTTTGTATAAGCCTCTTTTAATTTTTCCATCAGTGGTGTTACAGAGGAAGATCCTGCTACCACAACCTTTTCACCGCTGCAGCTTCCTTCGTAGGCTTTGGTATCTTTGATTGCAATATATCCGTCATCTGAAACAACCTGCTGTCCGTCGGTGCTTAAGATGTAGTCCATGAAATCCTGCGCATCTGCGGAAAGACCGTCTTTTGTTACAATGTTGAACGGACGGCTTACTTTATAGGAACCGTTTTCTACGTTCTCTGCGCTTGCCTCTGCTCCGTCGATTTTCAGTGCTTTGACTTCATCATTTAAGGATCCAAGGGAGATATAACCGATTGCGTACTGGTTACCTGCCACCGTGCTCATCATAACGGAAGTATTGTTGGTGATCTGTGCATCAACGGTGGTATTATCCACTTTCTCACCTGCATCGTTTTTCTCTTCTACACCGAACAGCTCGATGAATGCACCTCTGGTACCGGAACCATCCTCACGGGAGATCACGCCGATCTGTCCGGAAAAATCTCCGCCTGCTGCGGTGCTGTCACCGTCTGTGCTGCCATCTGCCTCTGTTGCAGAAGCCTCTTTTGTAGTGTCTGCTGTGGAAGAACTGCTGCTATCGCTGCTTCCACATCCTGCAAGCATTCCTGCAGCCATCATTGCGGTTAAGGTGATTGCAATTACTTTTCTCTTCATAATATTCTTTTCTCCTCTTTTCACACGGGATTTTTGTGATTTCTATTTTGTAAAATCGCAATCCCGATGTTTTTTACATTTCGTTTTTACAGGTATCATCATAACAACGGCGTGTAAAATGCAAAATCTCGAAGAGGTTAAGTTTATGTAAAATAAAAATTTTTCCATTTTACATTCCATTTTTTCCGGTCGTAAACCGCTCCGTCATAACTATCGCAGATGGCACAATTTTTTCCGCGCAGTGTGATCCTGCCCGAAGGGTCCTTTTTCTCCGCAGAAACTTTCAACAAGATTTCCCATAGAAAAAAAGGATCCCCGGAATACTCTTTTTTCAGAGTATTCCGGGGATCCTTTTTTCTAAAGCATGTGCCAAAGCGGATATTTGCAATCCGCTTATTCCGTCATCGGCACGTCAAGCTTTTCGGACGCTTCTTTTAACAGGTCAATGATCGGCAGATGCTGCGGGCATACACTCTCACACTGACCGCACTGCACGCAGTCTTCTGCTTTTCCCGATGTCTCCAGCAGTTTTTTATAATAATTTTTCGCGCGGTCTTCTTCTCCATACAGGCGGATGGTATTCAATGCCTTGAATACATCTGGAATCGCGATTCCCATCGGACATCCGTCGCAGCAGTAACGACAGGCGGTACATGGAACTGCCGGACTCTTTTTCAGCGCTTCCTGTGCTTTGGCGATCACTGCTTTTTCTTCCTCGTTTAGCGGTACAAAATTTCGGAAGGTTTTGATATTATCCTCCATCTGTTCCTCGTTTGACATACCGGAGAGCACGGTTGCAACACCCGGGAGGGAAGCCGCAAAGCGGAGTGCCCAGGACGCAATCGATGCATCCGGATGAACACGTTTCATCTCTGCTTCAATCTCTTTGCCTGCTGATGCAAGGGAACCGCCCTTTACCGGCTCCATAACAAGGAACGGCATATTGTATTTCCGAAGCACCTCATACAGTCGTCCGGACTGGATCAGCGGATTGTCCCAGTCAGCATAGTTCATCTGGATCTGGACAATTTCGACCTCCGGATGCTCGGAGAGAATCTTGTCAAGCAGCTCCGGCGTTCCGTGGAAGGAGAAACCAAAGTGTTTGATCAATCCCTCTTCTTTTTTCTTCTTGGCCCAGTTAAAACAGTCGTATTTCACATAGCCGTCATAGTTTGCGCCGTCTTCTACGCTATGCAGCAGGTAATAATCAAAGTAGCCTGCTCCGGTGCGCGCGAGCTGATCGTTGAAAATGCGGTCACGGCCTTCGATGCCCTCGTCCATCATCCACTGCGGGAGTTTTGTCGTCAGAGTAAAACTTTCTCTCGGATGACGCTCTACCAGCGCTTTTTTCACGATGCTCTCCGATTTTCCGCCGCAGTACATATAGGCGGTGTCAAAATAGTTCATTCCGGAGGCAAGGTACGCATCGACCATTTTACAGATCTGCTCCAAATCCAGTTCTCCGTCCTTCTCCGGAAGGCGCATCATGCCAAATCCTAATTTCGGCATTTTTGTTACATCTACACTCATGATAAAATCCCCTTTCTTTTCCGCGGAAAACCTTCGTTTCCTCAGTATTGTTGGGAAAATTGTAGCATTAAAGTGTACTTGAAAGTCAATAGTTTTTTTAATTTTCGTCAAAATTTTTCTTTGACTTTTTCCGTTTCCGGTGGTATTCTGATAAAAAATTATGATTACAAAAGGAGTAGCACTATGATCTGGAAAAACCAGTTTCTTCACCTCACAAATGGCGATGTTTCAGCTGTTTATGGGGATAGTGCGCTCTTTTTTAAGTAAACTTCACTTTTTGAGTTCTTAAAATTCTATAGAAAACGCACATATCTCCCAATCAAAATTTTACTATATTTTGACAAGGAGATTTTTTTATGTCTGAGAAAAATACCAGAAAACAAATACGAACTTTATATCTTATGACCACGGTCGGCTATTTTCAGATTGCGGCGGCTTCGTGGGTTGCACTGCTCGCACTCCGCGGATTTTCGCTGCTGCAGATCGGGATGCTCGAAAGTATTTTCCATATCGTGAGCCTCTGCTTTGAACTCCCCTCCGGTATTGTCGCCGATGTCTTCGGGCGGCGGAAAACGCTGATTGCAAGTCAGATAGCCTCCCTGATTTCCGGTACGCTGATGATTTTTTCCACCGGCTTTGCTACAACGGCGCTTGCGCTTGGATGCAGTGCGCTCAGCTATAACCTTGCATCCGGCACACGGGAGGCACTTGCATATGACAGTCTGAAGCAGAACGGGGACGAAGGGTTTTATGCCCGTTTTTCTTCTACCGAAATGATGCTGTACCGTATCACCAATTCCACCGCAACGCTCTGCGCAGGTCTTGCCCTGTGGCTGGGATACCGGCGCGCGTATGCGATTGATCTCTTCTTCGGGTTGATTACGCTTGGCGTTTCATTCCGCCTTGTGGAAATAAAAACGGACGAAACACCAGTTCATTATCCTGTTGGACAGGAAATCGTTTCGGTTGTGCAGGAAAGCTGGCAGTTTCTTGTCCGTGAGAAAAAAGCAAGAAATATTATGCTGGTGAACGCACTCATCGGTGCCGTTTCCACGCTGGTTCTCTTCTTTTTACAGGCGAAGCTGCCACTCACCGGCATGAACAGCGCGCTGCTTGGACCTGCCCTCTTCGTGATGGGACTCGGCGCGGCACTGGGATCGCGGATGACGGCATACTTTCACAAATACCGCTACCGCGCGATTCTGCTGTTTGGCACGATCGGTGTACTTTTCGCCTTTCTTATGAGCTTTACTGGACTGCCGGCCCTTATGGTCTTCGGCGGATTTATCGGATCCTTTTCCGATGATTTTCTTGAAGTCCGGACCGATATTCTGCTCAATGACATGATCCCGTCCAAGCAGCGGGCGACGCTGATGTCGGTGAACTCATTTGTCTTTTCTATGATTATGATCGTCCTTTCCACCGTGTTTGGATGGATCATGTGATCGTCAAAAATTTACTTTCATTGAAAAACGCTCATCAGTTTTTTTGCTGATGAGCGTTTTTTTCAAAAAATGATCAAACACCGCCGCTCCCTGCCAGAGCGCCGTCCGGGGTCTGCGGGGGTGTGCTTCCCCCCTCCACATTCTCCACCACTTTTTCTTTCTTCAACCACTTCCAGACATCGCCATATACGCGGTACTTCTCTTTCTCGTTCAGTATTTCATGCCGCATTCCCGGATACAGCTTTCCTCTGACATTGCGGTACCCGATTAGCCGCATATGGTCAATGGATTTTTTAAAGCGCCGCACATTCACATAACACGGATCATCCCCGCCGGACAAAAACAGCACAGGCAGCTTCCGGTTTGTGCAATGCCATCCATGGAATCCATACGTCTCCTTCAGCAGATCATTCAGCGCAAAAAAAGCATCATCCGAAAATGTAAATCCACAGAGCGGATTTTCTTCATACTCCCGCACCACCTCCGGGTCCGAACAGCACCAGGCGAACCGGCTCTTCTCATCCGCAAACCGCGCCGCAAACGATCCAAACGACATCGCCTCCAGAAGATTGCTCCGATGCTCATCCCCGAGCACCGCCGCTTCCGCGTGTCCTACAGCCGCCCCCAGCGGCCGCAGATAATTTTTGCTCGGCGAACCGCACACAATCAGCGCATCCAGCTCCTGGTCGTGTTCCTTCGCGTATGCGCGCACAACCAGGGATCCCATACTGTGTCCCATCAGAACAAACGGAAGATCCGGGTACTCCTTCTTTGCCCACTTCGTGACAAGAAACAGATCCTCCACAAGTCCTGCGCCGCCTGCGCCGTACATAAATCCGAGGTCCTGCTCCGACTTCACACTCTTTCCGTGCCCGCGGTGATCATGAATCACACACACTACACCGTGTTCCGCCATAAACTCCATAAACGGCAGATACCGCTCCTTGTATTCGCTCATTCCATGGCTGAGCTGCAGAAGCGCCGTCCGCTGTACGCCCTCCTCCGGCTCCACCACAAGCCCGTCAAGCACCAGTCCATCCACCTTCGACTGAATCGTAAAACCTCTTTGCATTGCACCTTCCCCTTTCTTCCAGAACGATGCCGAACTGCCCGAAATTCTAAACCTCCGTGTCCTCCGAAATTTCCGGCGGAACCGCAAACGACAATGTAATCCGATCGTAGCACTCCTCGCACAGATCAAACTCATGCTTTTCCAGGTCCTTCCCGGAAAAGTACCCCCACGTCGTGTCGACCGAGCAGATCCCCTCCAGCAGCATTCCATTCTGTATTTTCATGCTTTTTCCGCAGCAGTTACACACCGCCGCTTCCAGCTCATTTGTGTTTTTGTTGTATTTCCGCATTTTTCTTCCTCCCGTGTATCAAAAAACGTTTCTTTCTTCGTTCCTGACACAAAACAGAAATCAGATTCTCCTGTGTCCTGTCGATTGTAACACATCTTTCCCGCCATTCCTACTGGGAATGAAAGGAAAGTCCTGTGCGTTAAATGCGTATACAATAACAATTTCTCTCTACCTCTTCGGAACCGATTCATCCGTCCGGCTCATCAGCACTGCGTCCTCCTTCGGGAGATCGTAGTACCCCTTCCTGAGGCCGTCCTGCACAAAGCCAAGACTCTCATACAGATTCCGCGCCGGCGTATTGCTAAGGCGCACATCCAGATGAATCACGCGCACCTTTCTCTCCTGCATCCGATGGAACAGTTCCTCCATCAGCGCGCGTCCGATGCCGCGCCGTCTCGCCTTTTCTGCCACGCAGACATTCGTAATCTCGCTCTCATCAAATGAAATCAGAATTCCGAGATATCCTAAAATTTCGCCGTCCTCCTCCGCAACGAGAAACAGTGCGTCGTCACGGATCAGAAAGGTAAAAAATCCCGTCTCTGTCCACGGAATCGAAAAGTTGGCCTCCTCAATCGGCATCACCTGCTCCAGATCATCGATCTGCATTTCACGGATTGTGATCATTCGCTTTTTTCTCCGTTCTCCTGTTTTTTCACCACATCGGCATGCTTCACAGATTCCCGCTCCGCTCTTTCACGCTCCGCCTGCGATTTTCTCAGGTATTCCGGCTCGTGCTCTTCTGCCGTCTGAATCTTACCTTCTTTGTAATAAACCTCAGCCAGTGCTCCGACGGCTGCCGCTCTCTGGCGGTTGACGTGTGCCGGTGCAAAGGAAAACGGAATCGTCAGCAGTGCCTCTAATTTTTCCCGGTAAACCGCAACGCCGTCCCCGAGGAAAATCACTTCGTGGTCGAGGCAGTTCAGGCCCTCCGCCAGTGCCTCAATGCTCATCGTATCCTGTTCCCAGACCGTATCGAGACGATGATCCGTGTAGCAGTAAACTCCGGTATAGACCTGGTTTCTTCTCGCATCCATGATCGGGCAGACAAATTTGTCAGTATCCCAGATATTGTACGCGATTGCCGCCGTCGTTGGAATGGAAATCAGTGGTTTTTCAAGTGCCAGACCAAGTCCCTTGGCTGTTGCAGAACCGATGCGAAGACCGGTAAACGAGCCCGGACCTCCGGCAACTGCAATCGCATCGATCGTCGAAAGATCCAGCTCTGTCATGTTCGAGATTTCATCCAGCATCGGAAGCAGAGTCTGGGAATGTGTTTTTTTATAATTTACGGTGTATTCCGCAAGCAGTGTGTCATTTTCAACAACAGCCACCGAAGCCACCAGGCCGGAGCTGTCCAGTGCAAGTATTTTCATAATTTTTGGTTTCCTTTCCGATATTTCCTTCCTGTGCAACTCATTTTGGCAGTCTGCCGGAAACAGGAATCTTTACGATTTCCTTTTGTTTTTCCACCACATTCAGGATTTTTTTCTTTTATTCCACCGTAATTTTCCGGTAATCAAACCCTTTTTCGAGGTCTTTTTCTATCGTAATCGAAATCGCACCCTCCGGGATCAGCTCTTCAATCAGTTCTGCCCATTCGATCAGGCAGACACCCTCACCGAAAAAGTAATCATCGTATCCGATTTCTTCCATTTCTTCTATATCACCGATCCGGTAAACATCGAAATGATAAAATGGCAGACGTCCTTCCGTATATTCCTGAATAATGGTAAAGGTGGGACTGTTGACTGCCTCTGTAATACCAAGTCCTTTTGCAAAGCCCTGCGTCAGAACGGTTTTTCCAACACCGAGGTCTCCGTTTAATGTATAAATCTGGCCCGGCTTCGCCGCTTTTCCCAGCTTTTCGCCAAGGGCAAGCGTCTCCGACGCAGAATTTGTTTCTATGATCATATGCTTTCTTCTCCTCTTTTTCTGCCTATCATTTTAACACAAACAAAAAGGTAATACAACCGCAGAACGAAACCGCTTTTCCTTGCTTTTCCTTGCTTTTCCTTGCTTTTTCTATCTGTTTTCGCTATACTATGTATCAGAGTTTCGCGGCCCAAAAACGTCCCACTCCTGTTTTTTCGGCCCGGAAAACGCGGTAAAACACGCTCTGCGCTTTTGTCCGCGTAAATCAAAAAGGAAAGAGATCAAAACTGTTATGCTGACTGTAATGAAATTTGGCGGAAGCTCCGTCGCAGATCTTGCACACATCCGCAATGTAGCACAGCGCTGCATCGAAAAACAGCAGGCCGGAAGCCAGGTCGTTGTCGTTCTCTCCGCGATGGGAAAAACGACGGACGGACTGATTGCAACCGCAAAACAGATTACGGAAAAACCGTCCCGCCGCGAGATGGATATGCTTCTTGCCACCGGTGAACAGGTTTCCGTTTCCCTGATGGCCATAACCATGATTCAGATGGGCGTCAGTGCTGTTTCTTTAAATGCCTGGCAGGTACCGATGCACACGACCTCCGATTATCAGAACGCGCGCTTCAAACGGATCGACACCGAGCGCATCCGTAAAGAGCTGGATGACAACAAAATTGTCATTGTCACCGGCTTCCAGGGGATCAACAAATACGATGATATCACAACGCTCGGACGCGGCGGCTCCGATACGACTGCGGTTGCCCTCGCTGCAGAGCTGCACGCGGATGTCTGTGAAATCTACACGGATGTAGACGGCGTCTACACCGCAGATCCGCGGATTGTACCGAATGCGCGCAAGATGGAAGAGGTAACTTACGATGAAATGCTGGAGATGGCTTCGCTCGGCGCAAAAGTCCTTCACAGCAGATGCGTGGAAATCGCAAAAAAATACGGCGTGGAACTTCTGGTCTGCTCCAGTCTGAACCGGAATTCCGGAACGATGGTAAGGGAGAAAACCAAAATGGAAAAAATGTTAATCAGCGGCGTGGCTGCCGACAAAAATGTGGCAAAAATCCGTGTTGCAGGCCTTGGCAACGATCCGGAGAGTACGTTCCGCCTCTTAAATTTACTGGATCGGAACAATCTGAACATCGATGTCATGATCCAGTCACTCGGAAAGGACGGCACAAAGTCCGTTTCCTTTACCGTTGCAAAGCCGGATATGCTGCGCACGATCGATGTGCTGAACGACAATAAGGATTCGCTCGGCATCAAAAAGCTGGATTATGATGAGAACGTGGCAAAGATTTCCGTCATCGGAGCCGGTGTCCGCTCCCATTCGGGCGTGGCTGCCAAAATGTTCGGCGCGCTCGCCAATGCAGGAATCAATACCGAGATGATTACCACCTCGGAAATCCGCATCACTGCCCTGATCAACGAAGCATACGCAGATCAGGCGATGCGTGCGATCCATGAGACATTCCTAGAGTAATGATCTGAAAAAAGGGGTTTGCCCCCTTTGATACCAGATCGCTACGTGCTTTGCACTCCAGCAATCATCAAAAACATTCGTAATCCGCTCATTTTTCTTCGAAAAATGGCTACTTACGTCTTATCAAAAAATCGTAAAAAAATCAGGAGGAAAACAATTATGTCTAACCCAATCGTTACAATTACTATGGAAAACGGCGATGTGATGAAAGCAGAGCTTTACCCGGAAATCGCGCCGAACACCGTAAACAACTTCATCAGTCTGGTAAAAAAAGGCTTCTATGACGGCCTGATCTTCCACCGCGTCATCCCGGGATTCATGATCCAGGGCGGAGATCCTGCAGGCACAGGCGCCGGCGGCCCGGATTACTGCATCAAGGGTGAGTTCTCCCAGAACGGATTTGAGAACAACCTCGCACACACCTCAGGCGTTCTCTCCATGGCACGTACCATGTTCCCGGACAGCGCAGGAAGCCAGTTCTTCATCATGCACAAAGCTGCTCCGCATCTGGACGGCGCATACGCTGCTTTCGGAAAAGTAACAGAAGGCCTGGAAGTCGTAGATAAAATCGCATCTGTCAACACCGACTACAGCGACAAACCGCTGCAGCCGCAGAGAATGGCTACCGTTACCGTTGAGACCTTCGGCGTCGAGTATCCGGAACCGGAGAAATGCTAAGGATGAACGATGAACTGATGTTAGTTGAACCGTCGGAGGAATACTTCGCCGAACTCGCCGCCTACCGGAACGATTTTCTGGAAAACAGCGATTCCATGGACGGCTGCGGACCGCTTCGCCGGTTTGATGATATGAAGGCGTATCTTGAAGATACCATGCGGTATACCAGAGAGGAGACTCTGCCGGAGGGCATGGTTCTCGCAACACAGTTTCTGTGCATCCGCAAATCAGACAACCGCCTTGTCGGCATGATTCAGGTGCGCCACTACCTGAACGATTTTCTGCGCACCTTGGGCGGCCATATCGGCTACTCCGTCCGCCCGTCGGAACGCAGAAAAGGCTATGCCTCCTGGATGCTGAAAAATGTGCAGCCGCACTGCAAAAGCCTCGGCCTTTCCGAAATTCTGGTCTGCTGCCTGGATACCAACGAAGGAAGCCGCAGAACGATCCTGAAAAATGGCGGCCGGTTCGACGGCACCGCTTATCGTGCCGATGAAAACAAAACACTGGAGCGCTGGATCACCCTGTGATTTTTAATCTTCCATTTCGCATAGCTCTGAATAGTTTCACAAATTTTTCTTGACATCCATGTCATTTCACTTTATAATTTGGAACTGCAAGCGAACAATTCTGTTCTTATGCAAAATATATGCCCCTGGTAAAAAACCGACGGACAGGCAGGGGTAGTTGCCGAGCGTGGTTAAGAGCCACATTATTGATTGCGTTAAAAGCGCAAATTTTATGAGTTGATTACTTTATAATCGATGCTCTACGACGAGCACATCATCTTATGAAACGGTCAATAAGAGTACGTGACTATATATTTCTGCATAGGAAAACAGGGGGAAGCCTGGATTTTTGTCCATCCCCTGAAGTTTGCACAATACGATCATGTATAAATTTCGATTTTTAGACAGATGATGCACGTCATCTGTCTTTTTTTCGTGCTTATAGCCAAAGATGAACCCAACACCATTTTCTGAAAAAGGAGAACCAAACAATGTCAAAAGTTATGATCATCGGATGCGGCGGTGTTGCATCCGTAGCCATTCACAAATGCTGCCAGAACAGTGAAGTATTTTCTGAAATTATGATTGCAAGCCGCACACTTTCCAAGTGCGATGCTTTAAAAGAAAAGCTGGCTCCGACCACAAAAACCATTATCACAACAGCAAAGGTGGATGCCGACTGCACAGAAGAATTAATCGCCTTAATCAAACAGTATCAGCCGGATGCCGTCTTAAACCTGGCACTTCCTTATCAGGATCTTACCATTATGGATGCCTGCCTTGCATGTAAGGTTCCTTACATTGATACTGCAAACTACGAAGCAGAAAACACGGATGATCCGGCATGGCGTGCAATCTACGAAAAGAGATGCGAAGAGCTTGGCTTTTCTGCTTACTTTGATTACTCCTGGCAGTGGGCCTATATGGACCGTTTCAAGGAAGCCGGCATCACCGGTCTTCTCGGAACCGGCTTTGACCCGGGCGTCACCAGTGTCTTTGCAGCCTATGCACAGAAACACTATTTCGATGAAATTCACACGATTGATATTCTGGACTGCAACGGCGGCGACCACGGATATCCGTTTGCAACCAACTTCAATCCGGAAATCAACCTCCGCGAGGTATCCGCTCCCGGCTCTTACTGGGAAAACGGCCACTGGGTAGAAATTCCGCCAATGTCGATCAAACGGGAATATAACTTCGATGAGGTAGGCGAGAAGGATATGTACCTTCTTCACCATGAAGAAATTGAGGCTCTTGCCAAAAATATCCCGGGCGTAAAAAGAATCCGCTTCTTCATGACCTTCGGCCAGAGCTATCTGACCCATATGAAATGTCTGGAAAATGTAGGACTTCTCTCCACCACTCCGATTACCTTCAATGGACAGCAGATTGTACCGATCCAGTTTTTAAAAGAGCTTCTCCCGGATCCTTCCACCCTTGGCCCGCGCACCGTGGGTAAAACCAACATCGGCTGTATTTTTACCGGTATCAAGGACGGAAAAGAAAGAAGCATTTACATTTACAATGTCTGTGACCACCAGGAATGCTACCGGGAAGTAGAGTCTCAGGCGATCTCCTACACCACCGGCGTTCCGGCCATGATCGGAACCATGATGGTCGTGAACGGCCTCTGGAATAAGCCGGGTGTCTACACCACAGATGAATTCGATCCGGATCCGTACATGGAAGCACTCAACAAGTGGGGTCTTCCGTGGAAGGTCGTAGAAAATCCTGTTTTAGTAGATTAAGCCTATGTATAAGATAAACGAACTGCCAACTCCCTGTTTTGTCATTGATGAAGGCAAACTGGAAGAAAACTTAAAGCTCCTGCACCAGGTAGAAGAACGCACCGGTGCAAAAATTCTGCTGGCTCAGAAATGCTTTTCCTGCTTTTCGGAATATCCGCTGATTGGAAAATATATCAGCGGAACGACTGCCAGCGGACTCTATGAGGCGCGGCTTGGAAAGGAAGAAATGGGGCTGGAGAATCATGTGTATTCTCCGGCCTACCGCCCGCAGGATATGGAAGAGCTCGCACAGATCTGCGATCACATTATTTTCAATTCAGAAAAGCAGCTCCGAACGTACCTCCCCGTACTTAAGGCTTCCGGAACCGCAAAAGCCGGACTTCGCATCAACCCGGAATGCTCCACGCAGGAAGGCCATGCGATTTATGATCCCTGTGCGCCCGGCTCCCGCATGGGCATCCGCGCCTGCGATTTTACAGACGAACTGGCCGATCTTGTGGACGGTCTTCATTTTCATACCCTCTGTGAACAGAATTCTGATGATCTGGAAACCACGCTGCGCGCCGTGGAAGAAAAATTCGGCAAGTGGCTTTTTAAAATGAACTGGCTCAACATGGGAGGCGGACATCATATCACCCGTGAGGATTACGATATCGAACGCCTGATTTCCTGTATCAACCGTATGAAAGAAACGTATGGTCTTCAGATTTACCTGGAGCCCGGGGAAGCAGTTGCCTTAAACGCAGGCTACAATGTCACAGAAGTTCTCGATATTGTTGAAAATAACGGAAAAATTTTAATTCTTGACACTTCCGCCGCCTGCCATATGCCGGATGTGCTTGAGATGCCGTACCGCCCTCCGCTCAAAGACAGCGGACTGCCCGGGGAAAAGCCTTATACCTACCGTCTTTCCTGCAATACCTGCCTGGCGGGCGACGTAATCGGCGAATATTCCTTCGATTCCCAAATCCGGATCGGTGACAGACTATATTTTGAAGATATGGCGATTTATTCGATGGTAAAAACCAATACCTTTAACGGAATCCCACTCCCTTCCATCGCGGTGATGGACAAAGCTGGAAACTGCCGAATGATAAAGGAGTTTGGATATGAAGATTTCAAAAAACGATTGTCTTAGAACCCCAAAAGCCGATGGCTTTTACATGCCGGGCGAATTTGAGCCCCACGAAGGCACGCTGATGATCTGGCCGTGGCGCCCCGGTTCCTGGAATTACGGGGCAAAAGCGGCAAGAACGGCATTTGCAGAAATTGCAGAAGCAATTGCCGCTTATGAACAGGTTTATCTTTTCGTCCGGCCACAGGATAAAGCATCGGCACAGGAACTGCTTTCCTCCGACCGGATTCATCTGATCGAAGCCCAAACAGAGGATGCCTGGGCAAGAGATACCGGCGCTACGTTTGTGGTCAACGATCAGGGCGAACGAAGAGGCATTCAATGGGAATTCAACGCCTGGGGCGGCCAGTATGACGGTCTGTACTCCCACTTTGAACATGACCGTGAGGTTCCGGAACGAATCTGCAATTTTCTCGGAGATTCCTTCTATAATGCCCGTCCCTTTGTTCTGGAAGGCGGCTCCATCCATGTTGACGGGGAAGGAACTCTGCTTACGACCGAAGAATGTCTGCTGAGTCCGGGGCGCAATCCTTCTCTTACAAAAGCGGAAATTGAAGAAAAGCTGCGTCAGTATCTTTCGGTCGAGAAAATCATCTGGCTGCCTTTTGGTATTTACAACGATGAAACCAACGGCCATATCGATAATATGTGCTGCTTTGTAAAGCCAGGAGAAGTACTTCTTGCCTGGACAGATGACGAAAACGATCCTCAGTATGCCAGAAGCAGGGCCGCTTTTGATCTTCTCTCCCATACCGTTGACGCGAAGGGACGAAGCTTTGTAATTCACAAGCTGCCCATTCCAAAGCATCCCATCTGTATTACAGAAGAAGATCTTCTCGGCTATGATTTTGAAGCTGGCGAAGATCAACGGGAAGCCGGGGAACGCCTTGCCGCCAGCTATATCAATTTTTATCTTGCCAATCACTGTGTCCTTCTTCCCCGTTTCGGCGATGAAAACGATACCGTGGCTGCAGAAATTCTCGGAAAATGCTTTCCGAATCGACGGATCCTCCCTGTCGATGCACGCGTCATTCTGACCGGCGGAGGCAACATTCACTGTATTACCCAGCAGATTCCGGCAAAGAAAAGAGGAAACAGATTATGAGAAATATAAAAATTGCCGCACTGCAGTTTTCATGCTGCAACCAGGTACAGGAAAATATAGACAAAGCAGAGACCATGGTCCGTGAAGCCGCTTCCAACGGCGCCAATCTCATCCTTCTTCCTGAATTATTTGAAAGACCATATTTTTGTCAGGAAAAGCGATACGATTATTATGATTATGCCCTGCCTTTGACAGAAAATCCCGCTGTCCGGCGTTTTCAGGCCGTTGCCGGAGAACTTGGAGTCGTGATTCCGGTCAGCTTTTATGAAAGAGATGTTCAGCGCCTGTTTAATTCCATTGCCATGATTGATGCAGACGGATCCATTCTTGGCGTTTACCGCAAGACCCATATCCCGGACGATCATTTTTATCAGGAAAAATTCTATTTCACTCCGGGAGATACGGGATTCAAAGTCTTTGAAACACGTTTTGGAACCATCGGCGTCGGCATCTGCTGGGACCAGTGGTTTCCGGAAACAGCACGATGTATGGCTGTGCAGGGGGCTGAAATCCTGCTCTATCCTACCGCGATCGGAAGTGAGCCGATCCTGAATGTAGACAGCAGCGGGCACTGGCGACGCGTCATGCAGGGACATGCTGCCGCAAATCTTATTCCGGTTGCTGCTGCAAACCGGATTGGTACCGAAACCGTAACGCCCTGTGAAGAAAATGGCGGCCAGTCCTCTTCTCTTACTTTCTACGGCTCTTCCTTTATTGCCGATGCAACCGGTGAACTTGTGGCATCTGCCGGAAGAGATACCGAGGAAATCCTGTACGCCTCCTTCGATCTGGATGCCCTGCGCGAAGAACGTTTTTCCTGGGGGCTTTTCCGTGACCGACGGCCGGAAACCTACCGTATCATGACGAAACAGTAAATCTCTGTCTCTTCCTGTTGTAACTCTTCCTACAGCGGTGCGCTGCATCACATATTCTAACTACAAAGGAGAACCGCTATGCAATATGGAGTTTTATGTCTGCTGCCGCCTGCGGCGATGCTGATTTTTGCATTAAAAACGAAAAAATCTTTCGAAGCTCTGATTTTCGGAACCCTGGTTGCCTATCTCATCATGTACAAAGCGGCTTTTATCGGACCCTGGTGTGATCTGCTGCTTTCGGAGATCAGCAACGCAGATAACCAGTATATTCTTCTTCTCTGCGGACTGTTCGGAGGCTTCATCTTCCTGCTCCGCGAGGCAAAAGGAACACTTGGTTTTTCCAACCTGTTAAGCCGCTTCTGTAAAAATGAACGGATCACCATGATGATGTCGGTATTTCTCGGAATCATTATTTTTGTCGATGATTATCTCAACATCATGACCGTTGGAACCTGTATGAAGGATGTCTGTGATAAACGAAAAGTCCCACGCCAGGCCCTTGCCTATATCATTGACTCAACCGGTGCACCTGTCTGTGCACTGATTCCCTTTTCCACCTGGGTAGTTTTTTATTCCGGTGTTTTTATTCAGGAACCGGACATTCTCAATATGGGCTTTTCCACCGGTATGAGTGTTTACTTAAAAGTGCTTCCTTATATGTTTTATCCGATGACTGCACTTCTGGTTGTGGTTCTGTTTGCCTGCAAACTGATGCCAAAGCTCGGAAAAATGAAAGATGCCTATACCGATCTGGAAAAGAAAGAGCAGACACCGGAGCATCCAAAAATGCACAATGCCCCTTCCGTTGACATTGCCATGGCCGGAATGAGCGTTGATTACCCGCCCGAAAATACCAATGCCGGAAATATACTGGATTTTCTGATCCCCATCGGAATTCTGATCGGTGTGACAGTAGCCACACAGGATATGATGCAGGCGATTATTCTTGCTCTTGCTTCCTGTATGATTCTTTATCTTCCGCGGAAAAAAATGACCTTTACGCGGTACGTGGAACTGTTCTTTGCCGGCTTTGCAGATATTCTTCCGGTTCTCGCCATTCTTCTTGCATCCTTTATGATCAAGACTGCCTGCGGCGAAATGGGACTCTCGGAATACGTCATCAACCTGTGTGTTCCGTATATGAATGCCAAAACACTGGCAGCTATTATTTTTGTTGTCATTGCAGTTCTGACCTTTGTCACCAGCTCTTTCTGGGGAATTGAGGCCGTAGCCGTTTCCATCGTTGTTCCGCTTGCCATCGCCCTTGATGCTAATGTACTTCTGGCGCTTGGCGCTGTCGTATCCGGCGGTGTTTTCGGAAGCCATGCATGCTTCTATTCCGACGCAACGGTTCTTTCCTCCGCGACCTGCGAGATTGACAATATGTCACATGCCGTGTCGCAGTTTCCTTACGTCCTGATCAGTGCTGCTCTCGCCGTAGCAGGATTCTTAATCTGCGGAATTTTTGCTCTTTAAAAACACGTTCTAAAAGTCAAGCGGATATTCGCAATCCGCTTCGCTACTTGCTCATAACCGAATAGCTGCTCCGCAGCTTATCAGAAGGAGCTTGCACTCCTCCTGATACAAGCAAGTCCCCACCCACTGCTTATTGCTTTTCGCAATGGAAGCAGGGGACTTACTTGATTCGGTTAAAAAAGTCTTCGACGATCGGATTTTTCCAGATTCATCGAAGGCTTTTTTTTGTTTTTTTATTCTTTTACACTCAACCGCACCAGCGCACGCTGCAGCTTGGCTTCGGCAATACGGTATTCTTTGTCTGTCAGACCGCCGTTTGCCAGCGCCTGCTCGGCCCTGTGTTTGGCAGCCTCGGCGCGCTCTGCATCAATATCCTCTTCCCACTCCCAGGTCGTTGCCAGAACACGGCAGACCCCGTTCATCATGGAAAGCATTCCGCCGATGCAGGCGGCATTTCTTCTCGTTCCGTCCTCCAGCACAATATGCGCCTCGCCCATACCGAGTGCAGTGCAGTAATTGCAGTGCCCAGGCAGAATTGCCAGGTCGCCGCTGATGGTTCTGCAGACAACGCGCGCTACGTCACCCTCATAGAGAAGTCCGTCCGGCGTGCCGACACGTAAAGGAAATGTACTCATACGTCATTCCTCCTTTACTGATTCAGTGCTTTTGCTTTTTCAAATACCTCGTCGATGGTACCTGCAAACAGGAAACAGCTCTCCGGAAGATCGTCGCACTCGCCGTCAAGGATCATGCGGAATCCGCGCAGAGTTTCTTTTAACGGCACATATTTTCCTTCCATACCGGTAAACTGCTCCGCTACCGAGAAGCTCTGGGACAGGAAACGCTGTACCTTACGGGCACGGCTGACCGTCAGCTTATCCTCTTCGGACAGCTCGTCCATACCCATGATGGCGATGATATCCTGCAGCTCTTTGTATCTCTGCAGCACCTGCTGTACGGCACGCGCTACCTCATAGTGCTCATGACCCACGATTTCCGGTGTCAGAATACGGCTGGTAGAATCAAGCGGATCAACGGCCGGATAAATACCCTGGCTGGAAATTTCACGGGAAAGTACCGTCGTGGCATCCAGATGGGTAAATGTCGTTGCCGGAGCCGGGTCGGTCAGGTCATCGGCCGGCACGTAAACAGCCTGTACCGATGTGATGGATCCCTTTCTTGTGGAAGTAATACGCTCCTGCAGTGCGCCCATCTCGGTTGCCAGCGTCGGCTGGTATCCTACTGCGGACGGCATACGGCCAAGCAGAGCCGAAACCTCGGAACCTGCCTGCGTAAATCGGAAAATATTATCGATGAACAGCAGCACATCCTGATTTTTCACGTCACGGAAATATTCTGCCATGGTAAGGCCGGAAAGTCCGACACGCATACGCGCTCCCGGCGGCTCGTTCATCTGTCCATAGACCAGTGCTGTCTTGTCGATAACACCGCTCTCTTTCATCTCGTTGTAAAGGTCATTTCCTTCACGGGTACGCTCTCCGACACCGGTGAAAACGGAAAGTCCGCCGTGTGCCGTTGCCACGTTATGGATCAGCTCCATGATAAGGACTGTTTTTCCAACGCCGGCACCACCGAACAGACCGATTTTTCCGCCCTTGGCATACGGGCAGATCAGGTCAACGACCTTGATTCCGGTTTCGAGGATTTCCGTTGCCGGAACCTGTTCCTCATAGGACGGCGGATCGCGGTGGATCGGCCATTTTTCTGCTGTTTCCGGCGCCGGCTTATTGTCTACGGTCTCACCGAGCAGGTTGAACACGCGGCCTAAGCACTCCTCTCCGACCGGAACGGCGATCGGGCCGCCCGTGTCGACTGCTTTCGTTCCGCGGACAAGTCCGTCTGTGGACTTCATGGCAATGCAGCGAACCATGTTGTCGCCCGTCTGCTGCGCCACTTCCACAACCAGCTTCTCGCCGTGGTTGTCTATCTCGATGGCATTCAGAAGTGCCGGCAGCTCTCCTTCCGGAAAACGGATGTCCAGAACAGGACCCGTTACCTGCACAACCTCGCCAATGTGTTTTTCACTCATTTAACGACTTCTCCTCACTTTTCTTGTTTCCACTCTTACACGCCTTCCGCACCGCCGACGATCTCCGTGATCTCCTGCGTAATGCTTGCCTGACGGGCACGGTTGTAATACAGATTGAGCTGTTCAATCATCTCCTCTGCATTTCCCGTTGCCGCCTCCATTGCGGTACGGCGTGCCGCAAGCTCACTTGCCACACTCTCACAGATACCGCCGTAGATCAGTCCGCCTAAGTATTCCGGCACAATCGCTTCGAATACCTCGACACCGTTTGGCTCATACAGGATCAGATTTCGGATTTTTTTCGCTTCCGGATCCTCTCCGTCCTCTTTTGCAATGTCAATCAGAGGCAGGATCGGCACGGAAACCGGCATCTGCGACAGCATCGACACGAATTTTGTGTAACAAAGCTCCACATGTCCGAAGGTCCCTTTCCGGAATTCACGGCACAGTGCGCGCGCGATCTCAAAGCTGTCTGCCACGGAAAGATTTGCGATCTCGGCAAAGCTGTCCGTCAGAATGTCCAGCTTCCGGGATTTTGCATACTCCACTGCCTTTTTACCGACCGGAACCACACAGATCTCTTTTCCTTTGGCATCGGCCTCAAAGCATCGGAACAGATTGGCATTGTATCCACCCGCAAGGCCGCGGTCTCCGGCAACCAGCACGTAGCAGCATTTCTCGTTTTTTGCCTCTTTTGCATAAATGGAATAAAATTCCGTGTTTCCTTTTGCAATATCCTGCAAAGTGCGGTACAGCTCCTGAAAATACGGACGGCAGGTATCAGCCCGCTCCTTCGCTTTTCGCAGCTTGGAGGACGCTACAAGTTCCATCGCCTTGGTAATCTGCATCGTGCTTTCGACACTTTTGATCCGCAGCTTTACGGCTTTCATGTTTGCAGCCATAGGCTCCTCCTTCTTTCCTTATTTTGCAGGTCTTGTATTGATAAAGTTTTCGGTGTACGATTCAAGCGCACTTTTCAGCTTCTCTTCGGTATCTGCCTCGAGTTTTCCGGTTGCGGAAATCTCCTGCATCACGGCAGCACCCTCTGCATCGGTATCAAGCCAGGTATACAGTCCGTCCTCATAGGCGCGGACATCCTCAGCTGCAACCTTTGACAGAATTCCTTTCGTTACCGCATAAAGAATGGCCACCTGTTTTTCTACCGGAACCGGTGCATTCTGGTTCTGTTTTAATACTTCCACGATACGCACACCCTGCTCCAGACGCGCCTTTGTATCGGCATCCAGGTCGGATCCGAACTGTGCAAAGCTTGCCAGCTCGCGGTACTGGGAATAGATCAGTTTCAGAGTTCCGGCTACCTTCTTCATCGCCTTAATCTGCGCATTTCCACCGACACGGGATACGGATACGCCAGGGTTTACCGCCGGCATAACACCCGAGTGGAACAGCTCTGTCTCAAGGAAAATCTGGCCGTCTGTGATGGAGATGACGTTCGTCGGAATATAGGCGGAAATATCGCCTGCCTGGGTCTCAATGATCGGCAGGGCCGTCATGGATCCGCCGCCGTGTTCATCGTCCAGCTTTGCGGCACGCTCCAGAAGTCTGGAATGGAGATAGAAAACATCTCCCGGATAAGCCTCACGTCCCGGCGGACGGCGGATCAGCAGTGAGAGTGCACGGTATGCAACCGCGTGCTTACTTAAGTCATCATAAATGATCAGCACATCTTTTCCCTGATACATAAAGTACTCGCCCATGGCACAGCCGGAATACGGTACGATATACTGCAGCGGGCTCGCTTCGGATGCCGTCGCTGCCACGACGATGGTGTACGCCATTGCGCCGTTCTTCTCAAGATTTTCTACTAAGGACGCTACTGTCGAACGTTTCTGTCCGATGGCAACGTAGATACAGATCACATCCTTGCCTTTCTGGTTCAGAATGGTATCGGTTGCGATCGTTGTCTTTCCGGTCTGACGGTCTCCGATGATCAGCTCTCGCTGACCTCTTCCGATCGGAACCATGGAATCGATCGCTTTAATACCGGTCTGCAGCGGCTGATTAACACCTTTTCTCTCACAGATGCCCGGTGCCGGGCTTTCAATCGGACGGTACCCTGCTGCCGTAATCGGGCCTGCGCCGTCGATTGGCTGGCCGAGCGCGTTGACAACGCGTCCGATCATGCCTTCTCCGACCGGAACCGAAACGACCTTTCCCGTTCTTTTTACAAGCTGTCCCTCGCTGATGTTCTCGCCGGAACCGAATAAAACGACAGATACGCTGTTTTCCTCGAGGTTCTGTGCCATTCCATAACTTCCATCCTCAAATTCCAGCAGCTCGCCTGCCATGCAGTTCGAAAGACCACTGGCTCTCGCGATTCCGTCTCCGACCATCAGAACGGTGCCTGTCTCATCCTGCCGGATCGCATTTTCATAATATTTGATCTGGCTGCGGATGACCTTGGATATTTCTTCTGGTTTCAGTTGCATTTTTTCCTCCTACACCACTGTATCGCTGATTCTTCTGGAAAGCTCGGCCAAACGTCCCTTTACGGTTCCGTCAAACAGCTTTCCGTCGAGCTCCACGCGGACACCCGCCAGAACGGACGGATCGGTTTTCAGTTCCATCACGACCGTTTTTCCGCTCATCGTTTCCAGTTTTTTCTTCAGAAGCTCTTCCTGTTCCTTCGACAGGGATGCTGCACTCGTCACAACTGCCTCGGCAATGTTGTGCGCCGCAAAGTATCTGCGCTGAAACGCTTCCTGGCATCCGCCGAATTCCCGGAGAAGATTTTTTTCACACAGCAGTTTGATAAAATTGACCAAATACGGTTCCGCCTGGCTGCCAAATGCCGCGTCGATCAGCCCGATCCGCTCTTTTCGCGGAATCGAAGGCTCCGATAAAAGGCGCGGATACTCCGGATTTTCCCGGAACAGAGCTCGGATCTCCTTCATCTCGGAAAGGATTTCCTCTTCGAGATGCTCCTCCTGGGCCAGCTCATACAGGCTCCCACCGTATACTCTGGCAGTTTCTGTCATGATGCTTCACCTACATTCGATATAAATTCATCTATCAGCTTCTCATGGTCTTTTTCATTAATTTCACGTTCAATGACCTTTCCGGCAATATCCATGGCAATGCCGCCGATCTCGCCTTTGACTTCATTGACCGCTTTCTTTTTCTCCTGGGCAATCTCTTTTTCTGCCTTGTTTTTCAGGGCAGCTGCCTGTTCGGAAGCCTCTTTTACGATTTTCTCGCTCTGCAGCGTTGCTGTCTTTCTGGCGCTTTCGAGAATCTCGTTGGCCTTTGCCTTTGCCTCCTGCATATTCTGCTCATATTCCTCTTTGATGGCGTTGGCTTCTTTTTTTGCCGCCTCTGCGTCTGTAATCTCCGCATCGGCTGCCGCACGCCGTTTTTCCAGCATTTCATTGATCGGTTTGAAAAGGAACCGTTTGATCAGATACATCTGGATGAAGAGGTTGCAGATCTGTGCGATAAAAGTCCAGGGGACAATTCCTACCAGTTCCTGAACCTGCATAGTTTCTTTCCTCCTAGCAATCATTTACTCCTTGCAACTATTTCAGGAAGTTCATGAACATTCCCGGTGCTACGAAGATCAGAAGCAGGCCGGTTACGAAACCGTAAATACCTGTGGTCTCTGCGATCGCACAGCCAAGAAGCATCGTACTTGTTACATCACCTTTGCATTCCGGCTGACGTCCGATTGCCTCAAGTGCCTTTGCTACGGCGTTACCTTCACCGATACCAGGTCCGATACCTGCGATCAGGGAGCATCCTGCGCCGATTGCGCATCCTGCGAGAGCGATACCTTTTGCTAAAATCTGAAAATCCATCTTGTTTTCCTCCTGTATTTTCTTTTTGTAAACCTCATTTTTTAATCTCTTTAGCCTTCCTCTGCTGCATTCGCAATGTACATGACAGTCAGCATACAGAAAATAAAGGCCTGCATCACGCCGGAGAACCAGTCAAAATAGACCGACAGAACAGCCGGAACACCGACGTCCAGAATCGGGATCTGTGAAAGGGTTCTTCCGAGCACGCCGGGAAGCAGTCCCAGCAGCTTTCCACTTGCCAGTGCCAGCGATCCGTAGATCAGGGCATTGATGACAACGCCGGAAAGAATGTTTCCAAAGTGACGGCACGCCATACTGATCGGCGTTGCGAGCTCCGACAAAACGTTAAACGGTGTCATAACCGCAATCGGAGTCGTGAATCCTTTCAGATATCCGCCAAAACCGTTGGTTTTGATCTTCTGTGTGGTAATCATGATGAAAACCACAACAGCCCAGGCCGCCTCGGTGGAAAGATCTGCTGTCGGACTTCGAAGTCCGATCAGGCTGATCAGGTTCGAGACAACGCTGGTCGCGAAAAGCGCCGACACAAAAGGAATCAGATAGCGGAATTTTTCTCCCATGTTGCCGATGACAAATTTGTTTGCGGTCTCCACAATCATTTCTGCCACCGCCTGGCGTTTGGAGATGTTCCGCACCTTCAAATCTCTTGTAAGCCAGATGCAAAGTCCGGTAATGAGTGCCATTACAATCCAGCTTACCACCAGCGTTTCGCTGATCTGAATTTTCCCGAACAGCGGGAAATCGATCGGGATCGTAAAAAAGACTTTTGCACCGGAGATATCAACCTCCATTCTCTTTTCTCACCTCCTCTGTATGAAATAAAATAAAAAATTTGAACCTTTTGTCAAAGCGGATCTTCACAATCCGCTTCGCTGCTTGCTTATAACCGAATCGCTGCTTTGCAGTTTCGGTTTTAAAACGCCGTCCCGTCTTTGCGGCTTTCGCCTGAGATCAGGTTCAGCGCTTTATGCTGTTTTTTATGCCCATCAGCTTGATGGCCGTTCCCGGAATTAAAAGCGGCAGGATTCCTGCAGCAAACTGGAAGCATGGAAGCACAATCGCCAGAACTGCCCAGAGCATCTGCATCAGATTTCTCTGCGAATAGCTTGCCTGCATCCGTCGCTTTGCTCCCGCCTCGTCTGTCTCAGACACTGCTTTTTGTACTGCCATACCCATCAGGAAAAAGTTCAGCACCGCAACGGCACCGCCTCCGATTCCCCCAAGGATCACCCGATAGTCAAATGGGATTTTTTCCGGCCAGATCAGGTGCAGGATCAGAAACCCGACCCACATCACAACCACGCCGACAACAGTATAGATGGCAACATTTTTCGTCTCCTTTTTTACGGCCGGCTGGACCTTGTCTCCGAAATTGCTCATATCGCCTTGTTTCCTTTCTAAGGGATTTTCCCCTTAAAATCAGTCTGAAATCTTTTCTCTGCCTCTTGATCTTCGTCAACTGTGAAAACTTTTTCAGACACGTTCTAAATATGTCGGTTGAAAGACACCCTCTTTTTCTTCTTTTTTCCGTCCGGCTCCGTCTCAATGCGTTTCTGATGCCGCAGAACGCTCTGCCCGAATTTCCAGGCTGTCACGGCACCGCCTCCGATGCCAAAGAAAAAGCCGATCAGATAAATCCATGTTCCAACCGAAAAGCGGTCGCAAAGCCACCAGCAGAGTGCCAGACAAAGAAAAAGAGGCGTCACAAGGGACAGTCCGAATTGTGTCAACATTGTGAGATTGGTAATCATCCCCGTCCACTTCTTCATATCCTGTCCCTTTCTGCCGCCTCTTTTTGTCAGACCCTCGGATCTGTGTCTTGTTTCATTTTTCCCAAAACACACTTCCATTTTTGTAACCACTTAGTCAGATTGTACCATAAACGTTTTCATAAGACAAATGAATTTGTATATTTTCCAAATTATTTATTTTTATTTACATTCTTTTCATAATAATTGGAACAATTTTCTCATTTTGTCCCATTGCAAAATTGCAGCGTTCACCTCGCTTCTTATTTTTTGAAAAAAACTGCGGTTTTATTCCACACATACTGCCGTTTTTTCTTTCCAACCGGAAAGCTGATAGCTTACCTCATAGTGTCCCGGCTCCAGCAGGTATCTACCGTTTTCTTCTGATCCGAGCACTTCTGCAACCGCTTCTTTTTCACTTTTGGCAACCATTGGAAGTACGACCTCTGCGGTACAGTCGAACGGAACATCCATGGTGATGGTCACGTGCTCTTTGTCGGAAAGCTCCCAGCGAATGCTGTACATTCCCGATGCAGAATCATATTTTGCCTCTGCATACCTCAAATCCCAGTTCAGCGTCGGTGCAAACTGTACGGTCCTGGCACCCGGATGGGATTCCATCGTGTTGATGCCGGCAACGTGACGGAACATCCATTCCTGGATGGAGCCGTAAGCATAATGGTTCATACTGTTCATGCTGATGCCGGAAATCGTACCGTCCGCAAGAAGGGAATTCCAGCGTTCCCAGACGGTAGTTGCACCAAGCTTAACCTCATAAAGCCAACCCGGAAATTCCTCGTTCAGCAACAGTTCGTAGGCAAGATCATTCATGCCGTTGTCTGTCAGCACGTTATTCAGCAGCGGTGTTCCGACAAATCCTGTTTTCAGTTTGTGGTTACTCTGCTCAAACAGCTTCAGAAGCTGCCGTTTTGTCAGCTCTTCGTTCTTTGACAGATGGTATTTCAGCGTCAGCAGCAGCGCCGTCTGTGTTTTGATGCAACAGCGGCCTGTTGCGCTGTAATATTCTTCCTGTACCACAGCAAACTGCTCCTCGGACAGCTTCTGATACTTCTCCTGCTCCTCGCGGTATCCCAGCACACCGGCCGCTTTTGCCACAATTCCTGCGCTGATCGCATAATACAGGTTTGCAATAAACTCCTCGTCCGTTGCACCCATGACCTGCTCCGCTCCCTGTACCGGATTGTCCAACGCAAGCCAGTCGCCGAAGTGGAAAATATACCGCCAGCCGTGGTTATCCCCATCCACTTTCGTGATGTAATCCACCCACGATTTCATGCTCACAAACTGATCTTCCAGAATGCTCTTGTCCCCGTAAAACAGGTATAGATTCCACGGAATGATGCACGCCGCATCGCCCCAGACACACGCTGCATCCTCGACGCCGCACGACGGTACCACGTGCGGCACCTTTCCGCCGAGCACGCTCTGCTCTTTTGCCATGTCGTACAGGTATTTTGCATAGAATGCATACGTATCTTCGAGATACATCGCTGTCGGCGAGAACACCTGCGCATCACCCGTCCATCCCATGCGCTCATCACGCTGCGGGCAGTCGGTCGGAACATCTACAAAATTGCACTTTAATCCCCAGCGCACATTACTGATGAGTTGGTTGACCAAATCACTTCCTGTTTTCATCCAGCCTGTCACGGTGATGTTGCTGTAATAAGAAAGACCCGTGAAATCCTCTTTTTTCAGATCCGGAATGCCTTCGATCTTCACGTAACGGTAGCCGTAGAACGTAAAATGCGGCACAAGATCCATTTCGGTTCCATCGGAAATATAGATGTATTCGGATTTTGCACTCCGCAGATTGTCATTGTAGAAATTGCCGCGCTGCAAAATCTCACCTGTCTGAACATGAACTTTGGTTCCTGCCGGCACGTTGACATGCAGCTTGAAAATTCCCGTAAACTCCTGCCCCATATCGAAGACCAGCTCGCCGGCCGGAGTATGAAGTAGTTCTTTAGGTTCAAACGTCTCATGAATCGTCACCGGAAGGCTCATGCGTTCCGTCAGTTCTCCTTTTGGTGCCTCACAAAAAACCGCCTTCTCCAATGGCAGTTCCGACAGCGTGTCGTCCCGGTGCTCACCGTCGTAAAGATTCGAGAATGCAATTTTACTGCGCCGCACCTGCCACGATTCATCCGTGCCAATCACTTCTTCCGAACCGTCCGCATACGTCAGATGCAGCTCCGCAATCAGCTTCCACTCATTGCCGTAAAATCCCTTGTCCTCAAACGCACTGAATCCAAACCGCGCCTTGTACCAGCCGTTTCCAAGCAGCACACGGAGCATTCCCTGTTTTGAAACCTCCTCTGTCACATCATACGTCTGATACTGTACCCATTCATTGTAATCATTGCTGTACGGCGTCAGGTACTCATCCCCGACACGCTTCTCATCCACATACACCTCATACAGTCCAAGTCCGCAGACATACAGCCTGGCCTTCGCTACCTCTTTTACCGGAACAATTTCTTTTTCAAAATATGGATGACGGTTCTCCTTACTGTCACAGGAAATCCATTTTCCTGTCCATGCTTCATTCCGTTTTCCGGTCTCAAAAAACTGTACCTCACTCACCGCCGTCTCCCCGGCATCACTGCCCGCTTCCACGTTCCAGTAATACCGCGTTCTCGGCTCCAGATCCAGCTTCACCGGATAGAAAAGACTGCTCGCCTTATCATCCTCTCCGGAATCAAACAGCAGATGCTCCATCGCTGCATCCGATGCTACACGGATTCTCGCATAGCTCTGTTTTTTTCCTTCCGCGTCTTTCACTTTCCAGGAAAAGACCGTTCTCTCCATTCGGAACCCCATTGGATTTTCCAGATGATTCACCTGTGCGTGATAAATTTTCATTTCAATATCCTCCTCCATCTTATTTTTGAAAATTCCCCCATTTTTTCTCATTTTATCATGATCCCTTTCGAGAAAAAAGGTTCTGTTTTGCAGGAAAAAACATCTTTATTTGCACCATTTCCTGCCTACCAGACATCTCCCCGGATTGTCAGAAAGTATGGGACATTTTCCCTTTTTCGGGCTACACCGAAACTAATAAGAGCCTGTGCTTTCCTTTCCCCTCCGCCGCAGTGCGATCCTGCCCGGAGGGCTTTTGACTTTACAGGAAAATTCAACGAAGTTTCCTGTAAAGTTTCCTGTAAAGTT
>SKEA01000658.1_pt1 | contig 29702 bp, 40 predicted proteins | sample 4826601 | NCBI WGS metagenome assembly SKEA01 (sample SAMN11008821, study PRJNA524170) | human gut metagenome | biome: Human fecal sample; material: Feces; isolation source: fecal sample from pouch patient p13, p53 | host: Homo sapiens | place: Israel: Tel-Aviv | collected 2016-07-06 | reverse complement strand
CCTTTACGGTGTGTGGATACGCAGCACGTACCGTCCGTTAGTCTTGGTTTTGAATGTACTTTCAGACTATATTTTGTGTGACCGCCACGAGCATAACCATCCATGAGGATCTTGCCTCCAGTCTTCTTAACTTTTCCATCTTAGGCGTTTTGGATCCGCGTGGCATAAAGGAAAAATCAGCCTTTTTGCCATTTACATCCATAAGTATCGCAAATCCTGTAGACATTCTTCCTTTGATGAAATAATCTTTGCCAAGATACCGGACTTTATCGAATTTACGGAACCCTCCAATCTTCCCGGTTTCTATACGCTGGTCAGAACATGGTCCCTTTGTCTTTTGAAAATCTCCTTTGGCAATACATTTTTTCTTTACCAGGTCACATTTGATCACGAACGGATCTCCCTGTCTGGCTATGATGCACGCATCATAAAAATGTTCTTTCTCTACGCCAAGTAACAAGCGATTTGCTTTTGTGATGTATCCGAACGTTTCTTCCGCGTCTGGATAAATTTTAAGTAACTGCTTTCGGATAGAGTTCATCTGTGTGGCGTGTTTTAATGTATCTTTTGGCTTTCCGTCCAGTTTTAGGCGAATCTTTCCTGCGTGCAGTTTTTTATGGCATGTATGACAAAGCGTGATAAGATTATCCGCCCGGTCACTGCCACCATGGCTTCGGAATACGATGTGATGGACTTCCAAACGGTTGTCTTTCCGTTTCCCTTTACAGTGCTGGCATACATGATTGTCCCTTTCAAGCACCATGGCACGTGTGTTCTCGAATCCGTAGTTTGGGCCTTTCTGATACCCCCAGTGTTTTACTTTCTCACTGGCAAGCGCCGGATTTTTCAGCAAATGGGGATCAAACTGCCCTGTTTCCAATACAACCTGTGTGATCGGAAGGATGGATTTGATGTATTCGATTTCTTTTACATGGCTGTGCAGCTTGCTTCTGATCGTTGGACTGAACCTGCCTTTTTTGATGGAATTGCCGCGGTTATCAAACCTTGGTTTACGGTACCTTGTCTTACGGTTTCTTCTTGTCCTACGGTACGATCTGCGCTGTTTCATCCTATCTGCGATGTCATTTCTGATTTCCGTCTCAGACATATATACAACTTCGCCATTATCCCGGCATACAGCCGTTCCAATGGTCCCGCTTCCGGTATCCACGCCAAGCGTAAGATTCTGTGTATACTTTGTTGTTTCATATGTAAGCTTGATCGTAAATGGAGTCTTCCGTTTTACTTTGGCTTTCTGCTGTTTTAAGAGCAGTCTCGCGATCACGTTACTGCACGGCATTAATGGACTGCCGTCTTTTGCTATAACATATACCATTGATAAGTTTCTCCTTATAAATACTCTGCCTTATGGCAGGTTGTGCGTATCTCCTGTACTGTTATCATACAGGCATTCCGACATCAACTCGACAATGATAAAAAGGCTTTTTACACATACACCACATCAGGCTTTGTTTGCTCTAACCCTACCTTAAATGTATGCGACAGAGCAGGGATCTGTTGCGTCAACCCCAGGTGTCATGACCTAACTATCGTAGTACCCGTTTCCGGGATACTGAGTCTGGTAAACTTTTAATAGAAGCCACACACCTTTACGGTGTGTGGTAGTTCACACAATTTCTGTGTCTGCGTTTCTCTTTAGATACTCATTCTTTAGAATACTCACAACTCTTTTGTTTATTTCTTCCGCAAATGTTTTGTAGCTGCTGCAATACAGGCATTCATCAGACGTCAGCACGCCTTCCTGTAATTGATATACTGGTCTAACAAGCGCAACTGCTTGTTTATTCAGAATTTTATCTGCAAGATATTGAGCAAGCACATCAATTTCTTTTTCTGTATTGTCAAGTGCTATAAATTCATCAGGATCCGTTGCATATCGGATATATACGACAATACTTTCTTTTGATTTTAGGATTTTCATAGTCTTTCTCCTTTTTGGTCTGTAGCTTTAAGATTATTTGTCACATTGTAGGTTTTGCATGAAGCAGTTGTTGTTATTTTTTTTCTGTTTTTTCTACAATATTTTTATATCTTGTACACACGCTGATACATACCGTGCACTACAAGTTTTCCTTCTGGCGGAAGTTCCTGTTGCCGATGTTTTACCGGCATCCCTGCAAGTTTATACACCCGCAGGATTCGCTCAATATCGTCTTCGAAGCGTTCGTAGCCTTTCTCTGTAAACCATGCTTTTGTGGCAAAAAATAAAATTCATCGCCGAACTCTCCGTCCCATCCGTCCGATTCCCAGGCGAGGGAGATGATGTGCGAGGTGAAATCACATAGAAAGCCGGACCATCGTCCGGCAATCTTACATTCAAATCTGTGAAACATCAGGCATTGACCTCCTGATTTAAGGAATCCCAGTTTGCGATCAAATCGCTTACTGAAACGCTTTCTTTCTTTGCATTAATTTTTTCTTCTTTTGTTGGAATGTATTCAACTACTGGTGCGTCTTCGAATATACCATTTTTATAAACTTTTCCATCGAGAAAAGCATCTAACATGGCATCTCCGCCATATATATATTGAGCAGAATCCGGATATTGTTCTTTAGCTTGCTTAAGCAAAGCCTCTTCACCGATAGGTACTATCATATTATCTACGATAGATGTAATTCGACGTCCATCTGCATCAAGTACGTGGATATAATTATTCATACATACCTCCTAAGTAATGAAAGGATATAACAATGAATAGCACTATTAAGCACTACTCAAGAAATGCGTATCTTCGCATGCACCGCAAAAGTGCGTGTGTAGAAATGTTTAAAAGTTTGTAAAAAATAGCTATCTAATAACCGAATGCTATCCACGCTAATCTAAACTTTACATATGACCAATCCCAGTCAATCCACGTATAAAAGACTGCTTCTTCTTTTGTCGATTCTTTAGGTGCATGAGCTATATTAACAAATGTATAATGGTTAACTTTGTCGTTTGTCTCAGTTTGACCGCTCGCAAACAATATCCCGTGTTCAAAAGATATAGGCAACTTGCAATGATAGGCCTTTTTACTGGTGGTCAAATCTTCATAGTTTTGGTTTCCATATCCCCATTGGATAGTGAAACCATTGGCAAACTTCACAAACCCAGTCTCCTCAAGCCTTTGGGCTACGATGCCACCCATTCCGAGAAGATTTTTTATATCTTTCAAAGTAGCGACTGGATTTTCTTGCCAGTTAGTCGCACCGAGGATTTTGGCAATCATAGCCGTAATTGCTGGATGGGATGAAATATCTGTGTTATGAGTGGTTAATTGAGCCTTTAAATTCTGAAGTAGCCCACCGTGTGCATTTTCATCATTGTTATGATGAGCAATGCCATCTTCTAGTTGTTCATAAGTAATGTACAAATGACTTTGATAATTCACTTGAACAATGGCATCGCCTACACCTAATTGAATACCTAGCATTTTTTCATCAACGCTTGTATTAGGTGGAATATAACTAGCATTAGAACCTGCATTTGTATAAGCAAATAATTGCTCTTCACCTTCTTCACCGAGTTTAGCGAACAAACCTAATTCTCTTGCGAAGAACCCTGCTGTCAATTCACTATTGCTAACAGTAGATACAGCTTCGATTTCACCGTTGCCTAAATGATTGATTTTAGGAACATTTCCATCCAGCAAACGATGTTTTAACCCTGTCATAGTTTCAATTGTTTCACCGTTTAACAGGCCATCACCTAATGAAATTTTAGTAAATATGATTGCAGATTTAGTTCTGATTGACTCTGTAACCATATTCTTACCTTGATTGGTGGTTACAATTCTTCCGTAATCGCTCATTGATTACCTCCATATATTTTAATTTTATCAACATTAATAAGTACCATTCCGATTTTAGGCTGCCATGATGTACGGATGACAGGATCGCTTTTAGCGTATTTTATTGTTTGCTTATCAAGTACGTTAACCACGCCACCTATACAGAGTTGTGTGTGAGCTTGATATAATTCGGCAACAACATACGTCAAATGAGCTGGCTTGTATTTATCGACCAGCTCACGAACTGTTTCAACGTAGGCAGCTACATCTAATGCAACTTTAAATTCATTAGGTTTAGTATTTTCTAAAACATGAGCACCACATACAGGCACTATTTGATTAATAATTGTTTCTAACTGTTTAACGGTAATAGTTTTAGTACCTTGAATTTTCACTAACAGATTTTGCCGACGTTGATTTATTGTTAAATGCTTGTTAGTTTTTATACCATATACTCTTTCCCAATCAGAAAGGCCCCATGTAGCACTTTCAACAAACAACTGCTTGCATATATCGATAATTAACAGCCTTTGCTTTTCGTGTTCTTCACTTAAGGCGTTTTCAGTAGCTTTGAATGAACCATCACTTTTAAGAAATTTAGGCAAATAGCGAAGCACATCAACTTTATAAGTCCTTAATAGTTCAAATATCATTGTATGTTCACCTCACCAAATGTCGGCAAATCTTCATCGTTAATAACAATGCTTTTATCATCATTGTTAATTCGTAAATTTTGATAGTCGATAGCGCCTGCATCGATAATAAAGCTACCTACTTTTGCAATCGATAATTTATTAATTTCACCGTTATTAATGACTGATTTTTCAAGATCTATTAAATAGCCATTCATCATTTCCTTAAACTTGTCTAATACAAAGCCTTTCCCCTCGATAGTAGCCGTTACATTAATCACTTTAGGTGTTGCACTAACTACAGTTACCATAGCACCCATAGGGCGAACGCTTTCAATGTAATCTTTAACCGCTGTTATTAGCTCAGTAGAGGCTTGTTTAAACTCAGAATTAATAATAATGACTTTAACAGAACCAGGACCATTCCATGTAGGTATGATTTTTACACCCCCTACACCAGGAACAGACATAGCCCATTCATAATAGTGCATTTTATTTCCTGATGTACCAGGATAGCGAACATGCAATAAATAGCGTTCTCGTAAATTATCATCGCTTTCTTCTTCAAAACCGTCTTTTGTTGGTTGCGCATTGATAACGCTATTAATACCAGGAATTGACATAGGAATTGTATCAATCGTATTTGCTGCTACATTACCGCTATTGCCAGTTTCAACGGATTGAACCTTAACTTCTTGACTACCGTTAATCGTTACAGTTTCCAAAGTTTCAAATAGTACTCCGTCGGTAGTAGAAAATTGACTGCCTTTAGGTAATACTCCATTGCCTTTAACAGTAACAGTCCCTATCGCCCTTGTAGCTATCTTTCGAATAATACCAGCTTCTTTAGCACGCATAGTCAAGAAATCGCCATATGATGTATCCGCAAATGCTACTTTATACAGTTCGCCTAGTTCAACATAAGTTTTCATAAACTCAATAGCATTAGATGAAAATACATCATATTCAAATGTACCCTCAAATTTACTCATCGGAAGTTGCGATTGTAATTGGAGGCTTTTTAAAATTTCGTCTGATGTTGGAATATTAAACATTGATATTAATACCTCCATATATCGTTGTTAATTCAATTTGACAATCGACCTTATCACCATTCGCGTCGAACTCGATACTATCAATCGACTTTATATAAGGGTTAACCATAAGGCATTCTATAATCACTCGTTTAAGCTCTGAATAACGTTCACCAACACTCATAACTTTACCTATGAATGGCTTCAACTCAATACCATATCGAGTAGAATACGCTAGATATTGATTGCGTTCGGTTTTAAGCGCTTTGTACACCCAAATTTTCAACGCTTCATCACCCTCTAGGGCTATTCGTTTACCACTTGCGTTATATCGGAATGTATCGCTTTCAAAATTCCAATCATATTCACGGAATAATGGCAAATCATTTTGACTAGACTCAACTGTACGAGTTAATCCTGCAAAAGGATATTCTTCGCTCATAGTTTCACCACCTTTTGACCGATGTAATAAAGCTGTTCACCTTGTCCATATACTGGAAATACGGTTACTTCATCGCCTACTCTCAAGGTATCAGTCATATTAATGGTGTCGGTATAGTCATTGTGGATATCATGCGTATGACTAGCAAATTCTGCTAACCCACCACCGCCTGAACGAGGTTGTGTTTCGCTTATGATGTGGCCTTCTGCTTCACGATGATGACCTGGCTTCCAATAGTCATTCAAATATATTTGCTCATTGGTAATGTCGATATTATCAACTCGAATAACCAGGTTAGGGAATGGTGATGTAACTAAGCCAATACGCATCCCCATAGGTTGTTCACCTTTAGCTATTCCGTGAATTGTATCAACCATTTTAGCCATCGAATGTGCAGCACTAGGAATATCATTCAACATAATGAATTTCTACCTTTCTTTTAGTCGATTTTCGAGTAGACCTTCGACCTTTACCTTTAGGAGTTTTATTTTTCTTTTTAGCCTCACGTTCTAGGCGTTTCTTTTCTTTAGCTTCTAAGGAATGGTCTACTTTTTCTTTAGTCATAAGATTTTCAAACTCAATCTCGAGTTTCATGGTATGTTGACCGTTTTTAAAATCATGAGTATCACTCTTGATCCAGAACTTGCCACTTAACTCGGTAATCACATCTCTAATTTCAACAGAATACGAGGATAATGCGTCATAATCACCTAAACAATCAATCACGCCAGTCCGTTCAGGTTTTTTAAATATATCCTTTACTTCATCAGCCGTGTTTTTGTTTTTGTTCTCCTTATAGACTGCTTGTATCATAGAATAGCGTTGAATTTGGTCGTCTTTACTTTCATATCTAACAAAGTTACCTTTATCATCAACAATCATGACTTTATTAATCATGTTTTCAATGGACTCTTTAAATGACGAGTCAGTAATATTTCTGTATTGGTCTATTACTAACCCCTCAATTAATGAACCTTTCTCTATGACGTCGAGTTCATCGCCCTCCATCATAGCTTGATATTTTTTGTTGGTCTTTTTAGCGGCCTCTGTATAAGCCATTAAAATGATTTGATAGCCTGACTTGTTATTAGCTATGAAAGTTATCTTTTCTTTGGTTTCAGCAAGGTTACCTACTTTAATCCCCATTTCCTTGCATACAGCCTTTGCGATATCCTCTGCGGTCATATTGGTGAATTTGCGAGTAGTCTTTGATTTACTCAATATAAACATATTGTCATAACATGTTACTGTAATGCGTGATGCTGATGTTTTGCGTTCAGTGGTATATATATTGCCTACAAATTGCACATCGCCATCTTCTGAGTACCCTTTAATGGTTTCTCCGATACTCACTGCATAGATAGGCCAGTTCGGATCACGTGGTTCTTGCACTAAGACAAATTCAAGTTTTCTAGCTGCTTGAATACGCGAACCTGACCAGGTAACATGCTCAACTAAATGAGTAATATCATTTTCAACAGGAACTTTCTTTTCTTCGCCAGTCTTTTCATCTTTAACTGTTTTAGTGCCAATATGTTTAACTATCATATTATTTCACCTTCAACTTTCTAAGCTGGCTAAGATTATTAATCGCTAAATTCTTTAGGTCATTTGACTGGATAATGCGTTCATAATGACGATAATTGCCATATGCCTTTTTAGCAGCATCCAACACATCAGAACCTTTACTGAACAATGTTGCCGTTTTAGGTTTTTGAGCAACAGAAGGCCTATCTTTTAAGCCTGTCGTTTCATCAACTGGCTTATCATCACCAGTGGCAGGCGTATTAAGGTCCTTATGTTCCTTAAATGTTAGCGTGTAATACATATCCCCTGTATTTTCCTGTTTCTTATATGGAAATGACTCGATTCCCATCATTAAATTAATAGGGCCATCGCTTATGATGACCCTAACAGGTTTCTTTGATGTTTTCCACTTTTCTATGAGGTTAATAATTTCAATAGGCTTACGCTTATCGCCAACAATAAACGGATAATCTTTCGCTGGAAAAAATCCTTCGAATGATAATGTCTTGAGTTTAGGGTTTCCAAATAAAAGCACCTCACCTATTTGAGTAATGTCAACAGTTTTATTTTCCTGTTCATTACCGACCTCATATTTAACAGGAGTAACAGGAAGCACCAACTTTTCTTCATCTTGTGAAATGATGATAGTTGGCAACTCCCTTGCCCCTTTACCAAATGCAAACGATAAAAGCGATAAGGCACGCCCTATGCCGCTAACGAATTTTGACATGCCTATACACCTCCATAATTTGTTTCAGCAGCCCCAAACATTGAGAATAAAGAATGAGCGATACGGTCTATATCAGCCTCTTCTCTAACAACAAAAGTATTTCCTGTAACGGTGTAATTATTACCACCGCCACCAGCTCCGCTAAATTCTTTGGCTAACATTTTTTCAGTAGTCGCATGAGGATAAATTCTAGAGCCACTAGGTAGGTCTACAATTTCACCGCCACGTTCATTAATTTCAGTCCAGCCACCGCCGAAGTAATTTGTACCAGTAGCATGGCCTGTTAAGCCTGTAATTTGTGCACCTCTCGATTGTGCTGCGCTTAACGCATTACCTAAACCGCTAAATACTTCACTTGCTTTAGCTTTTAATGGCCCCCAAACGTTTGCGTCGAACCAACCTGCAACAGCACCCCAAATACCTTTAATTGATTCCCAAGCACCGCTAAAGAACCCTGTAACGCTATCCAACATACTGCTAGCATAGCTCTTAATAGGCTCCCAAATATTACTACTAAACCAATCAGCAACAGGTCCGAATATTGTAGATATTGAATCCCAAGCAAACCCAAATAGACCTGCAATAGTATTAATAACAGGAGTACAAGTATCAACAATGCTATTCCATTTGTCAGAAAACCATTCTGTTATACCGTCGAGATTATTGGTAATTCCGTCAAATATTTCTTGACCGAACTGTTCACCAAATATTGCACCACCGATGCCGCCTAATGCACCACCAATAGCACCGCCAACGGCCGTTCCTGCACCAGGAACAATACTACCAATAGCAGCACCACCCATAGCACCTAATTTTGCACCAGCTAAACCGCCGACAAGGCTACCGCCAATACCTGCAGCTGTTCTGCCTTTGTTATCAGAGTTAGCCATATCGTATGCACCCATGGCTAAGGTTAAAGGTAGAAATGCTTTACCACCGACTTTAGATAGTAAGCCTCCTAACTTGCTTGCACCTCTCCCAAGAATACCAAACCCTTTAGATATACCTCTACCTACTTTGCCGAATTTACCACCGCCAGTAGTTTTAGGTGGAACAGTACCAACACCACCACCTTTACTGGAAGTCTTTCCTTTACCTCCGCCACCTGGGCCATAACCGCCACCGTCATAAACGTTCTTGCCGTAGACATAAACATTAATGCATTGAATAGTAGTATCATCACCCATAGCGTCGTCTATACCGCCACTGCCTTTACCGCCTAGCATGCCTGCAATACCTTTGCCAGCACCCCAAACCTTTTTACCAACTTTAAAAGCACCAACACTAAGGGCAGCCAATGCGGCCGTAGATAATATAGACGGTAGTCCGTCCATTTTTGCGGTTTGTTTAACCATTTCTTTAGTGGCAGATGTAATGCCGTCAATTACAGATTTCACTGTAAAGCCATTCTTTTCAACTTTTTCAGTAAAGCCAGTAAACCAGTTATCAACACCTTGAACAATATCTCTAAAGCCACCAATTTTACCGCTCATTAATTTAGTAGTGAACGAATCCCAGTCACCTGATAGTTGTTCTAAGTCGCCTTTTAAGTTGTCCATACGGATCTTCGCCATTCGTTCGGCAGCACCGTTAGAATTATCAATAGCCTCTGCCAACTTATCGAAATCACCATCCGACGAGTTAACTAATGCCAATAGACCTGACATAGCTTCTTGACCAGCAAGCATGCCCGCTACCGCCGCTTTACTTTCCGGAGTTAATTTCTTCATACCTTCGCGAATGTCGGTGATAATATCTCTAAATGGTTTCATCTTGCCGTTTGAATCTGTAATGCTAAGACCTAATATATCCATAGCTTGCCCTGACTCTTTTGTCGGTTTAACTAATCGAGTCATCATAGAACGGAGCGATGTACCAGCTTCGGAGGCCTTAATGCCTTGGTTAGCCATAAGACCTACAGCAAGAGCAGTATCTTGAATGCTAAACCCTAATGCGCCTGCTACTGGAGCAGCATATTTAAACGTTTGGCCCATCATAGCAACGTTAGTATTTGAGTTAGTAGCTGCTGCTGCTAACACGTCAGCAAACATAGCAGAGTCTCGTGCTTGTAAACCAAATGCAGATAAGCTATCAGTTACAATATCAGAAGTCATAGCAAGATCTTCGCCGGATGCGGCCGCTAAGTTCATGATACCGGCAATACCGCCTATCATGTCTTCAGTTTTCCAACCAGCCATACCCATATACTTAAATGCTTGTGCAGATTCTAAAGCACTAAACTTTGTATCAGCACCCATTTGAATTGCTTTTTCGTTCAAGCGTTGGAATTCGTCAGCCGTAGCACCTGAAATCGCTTTTACAGCAGACATTTCTTCTTCAAAATCAGCATAGCCTTTAACGGCGTCAAATATACCAAACCCAATGCCACCCATAGCGGCCATTTGAGCACCTGCACCTAATAAAGCACCATTTAACTTATTAGAAGCAGCACCAACAGCACCAGTCATTTTTTGTTTAACTGCTACCGTAGCGGTATATACTTTTCCTTTAAAGCCATTTAATTGAGATTGTACTTGACTGATTGTAGAGCTTGCATTGTTTTTAGCCTTGATATTAACAGATACATTACTTCCGGCTTGCTTTAACTTTGTAATACTACTCGTTGCACTTTGTGCGGCTTGTTGCACCCCTTTAACAGAGCTTGTAGCCGTACTCATATTTCTACTAGCAGACGAAACGGCAGGAGATAAGCCAGTAGTTGATTTGACTAAACCTTGCAATGATTGTTGGGCTTTTTGTATCCCTTTCGTAAACCCTCTATCATCAAGAGAGAGTTCAACGCTTAATTTTTGTGTATCAGCCACCTAGTACCTCCCTTATAGCAATTTTAGCAACATCGATACGCTCTTTTCTTTCCTTATCCATTGCTACACGGCACATAATTTTCTCCATAGTAGTTAACCCAAAGAAATAATCAAACGTATGACCTTTTAAAACTAAGTAGGCGGCCGTAGCCGCCTCCCAGTCTTCCTCTATTACTTTTTTGCTTCGTCAATGATAGCGTGGTTAAGTTTTTTACTAGCACCTACGGATTCAATTAAAACTGTACTAATAGCTTTTACTTCGCCAACATCAAACACTTTATCGACGATATCCATTGGTTCAACACATTCAAAGGCTTGTTGCAATTCTTTGTCTTTCAAGTTAGGTTCAACAATGCAGTTATACACCACATATTGGTCATTACCACTTTCAAGACCAAGGGCTTCTGCCATAATGGAAGCAGTAGGTTTCTTTGCTACTACTTCACCAATAGAAGTTTCAATAGTTAATTTTTGTGCTTTGCGAGCGTTAATTTCTTCACGTTTAGCAATTAGTTCATTAATAGAAATAGACATAGTTAAGTTCCTTTCAATTAGTCAATAGATTCAATAAATTGTGCATCTTCCGGAGTAAACCCGAAAGGTAATTCGGTTTCAACAACTTTACCTTTTTCGAAATTCATAAGAGGAATTTTAGTAAACCAAACATTATCAATCGTGATACGTTCTTTTTGACCGTCAACTGCGTCAGGATCATCAAGTAAACCAGTAAGAACAGTTCGAGGGTCGTGGCCTGCGCTCCATTCTTCCAACAATTTACGATGATTGCGGTTAATAACGTTTTTAATTTTAATTGTGCCTTCGCCTTTGAGTGCTGTTACCTTGCTGTCAACAGAGTTGCCGATGATTACATCTTCTCGTTGAGACTCAACGCTAGCTTCAAAACTTTCAATTTCAAATACCAACTCACCATCAAGCCACAATTTACCGTGAGAGCCGTTCCATCGACGGCGACCGCGATATTTTACGTCTTCAGCAGCACGAGCGAACGTTTGTAAATCAAATGTAAATTTGTCTTTATTCATGCTTGTAGTTCCTTTCTATTACATTGTGAATGTAATCTTCAAATCTTCCATAGCATCCACGAATTTAACTTTGCCGGATAAACCGATTTGAGAGCCAGTGTTGTATTCACGAATTTGCATATTAGTCATTTGAGATACATCCTCGCCTTTAATAATTGCGTAGTCTTTTTGGAATTGGAAATCGATATCTACTGTGTTACCTGCTCGGCTATCAAGCACGTTACCGGCCAATTGGCCAAAGTAAACCATAATTGCTGCTACGAATAACATTTTGTGGTCGTAGTCATTGATGTATTTACCAACATAGTATTTTTTGAAAGTATCTCGAACATCATCCGTAACCATATCAACGCCTTCAACGATTTTGATTTTACGGAATTCTTCGCCTTTATCAGTTGTGAATGTTTGCAAAGAGTTGCAAGCACGAGCGATTTTAACACCTTCGCCGTCTTCTTCGTCGAATAAGTGCAATTCGCCGTGGTCGATGCGGTCATTCAAATCTTCGTACACTTTAACAGACTCAACTTCTGTCAATTTGTAATATGTTGCGGAACGGTCTAAGGCCAAGCCCGCTAAAATACCAGCGATACGAGCCGTATATTCGATTGGGGTATATGTTTTATAAGTAGTTTTACCTTGTGCGTTTTTACCGGTAGCAGCTTTAATTTCTTCGGTACAGAAATTAATAATACCGTCGAAATCTGCAGCTACGCTACCAACTACCGCTTTAACAGTTTTACGGCTGTTATTGCGTTCTGCTTTAATGTAGGACGCCAAATCTTGTTGGTCTTGAACTGTACCAGTAGGAGCTGCGATGTAGTTATAGCGAATATGCTTCAATTGTTTTAACAAAGTAGCTTGTGTATTTTTAGGTGATTGAACACTTGCTTTAGGTAGTGTGTATACCAAGATACGTAAAGGAGTACCGTCAAGACATTTCTTGATAAGATCCGTACTTGCTTCGTCAAATACACCTTCAGGAATTTCAGATACATCAGAAATTTTATATTTATTTGATGTGTCAGTGCTTTCGCATTTTAAAATCAATACAACCACACCACGTGCAGAACGTTTAATAGCTGTAATGCCTTTGGTTTTAAAGTCGATTAAGACCTGTGGTAAGCCAAATTTTTCGGTTTCGTTAGCCATTATTTACCTCCTCGGTTAAATTAATACCATTAAGGCTAAAAGTAAGAGTTTGAGCGACTTCATTTCGAATGAAACCTACTTCTTCATCTGTGAATGCGTCCTCAAATTCTAGATTAAAGATAAAGTGCAATACTTCATCTATGAATGTATGTTCAAAGTCGTTAATAGTAATGTATCTATCATCGACTTTAAGCACTGGTCTAAATAGGCACTCTAAACTATCAGACATTTCGTATAGTTCGGAGCGTTTAATTCGTCCGTATTTATCCTCAATAGGTCTAAAGGTTATATCGACCTGTACAGTCCTATCAAAGTATGTATAATCACCAACACCGGACCGGACGAACATTTCGATATAAAAATAAGGTGCATTCGATTTTTCTATGTTATCGAAATACACCTTATAATTAGGATATTTACTTTTTAACAGCTCGACTAGAGCTTTCTGTATCGCCCTTAATTTAATCATTGGTTAAGTTCCTTAATATAATTCTCGCATTTCTAGCGAATTGACTACGCATGCCAACTATTGAGCGATGTAACATTTTTTGACCTTTAACATAACCACCATTGCGTGTACGATGTCCATATTCTACATGGTTCGCGTACTCTGTATTATTGTAGATTTCAACTTTTCCATCAATAATACCTGTACGATGCCACCCATCGCGAAGAACACCAGTAATATACGGAGTTTTCATCTTAACATCGTTAATCATGAGTTCAGCACTTTGAGCGAGTACTGTGTCAACGTGTTCAGGATACTCACCTAATGAATCGGAGAATTTTTGCATGAGTTCATCAAACCCTATTAACTTAACCCCCATTATGCTTCACCTTCTTTCAATAACTTAATTTCTTGATGTGTCATATATTTAAACGGCGTATCAGCACGCATGACAAACGTTTGCCCCTCGTGCGAAATAGAGATAATGTCATTAGGCTTAACATCGTATTCAGGCGATAAGCACAAACGCAATCTATCGTTTAATGTGAATGTGCTGTCTGTTTCAGTTCCATTAGTACTATATTGGCCTGTTTGACCTAGTCTACATGGAACATCGCTATATACCGCTGTTAATTCGTACACATCAGCACCTATATCGTCAGTAGTTGCCATTTGGCGTGAAATAGTACATGTATCTTTGTACATAATATCCGCAAGTAGCTTGCCATATGCATTAGCCATTCGACCACACAACTTTCCGATATAAATTCAACTTAGGTCGAATAGATTCAAAATCTTTTTCGCTAATACAACCTATAGGAGAAACGTCTGTAACAGCCCACTCGAATTCAACATCATTTTCTTTTAGTGATTTTAGCGGCCCGTGGGAATCAGCATGCTTATCTTTGATATATTTAACGGCCAATTCTGCGGCCGTATAAATTAGTGTACGAGGAAAATTTGTTCGATGACAATAATCCAGACAATCCAATACAAATTTTTCAGCAAATAAAGTCAACGTGGTGGTATGATCAACATCTTTCATCCCATCAATAAGACTAATTAGTCGCTTCGATGTATTAATGACCTCTTGTATTGCACTATCGTACTCTAAATATTGTACGTTGCCCATCGCATCACCTCCTCGAATTTAGGCAATAAAAAAGCACCCTGTGTAGAGTGCTTTTAGAATATCAAGTTTTTCCACGTCTCTTCATCAACCTGCTCCAAAGGAACCCCACCCGCTATCGCATTAGCTAACATCCTGGATCCTTTTTCGATAGTATCGACAGTCATATGTTGTGGATCACAATAAATTACCCGGTCCAAAGAATTAGTGCCGAATGTATTTAAGTACAATTCTCGTAACGTATTAAATTTATTAATCGCTTCTTGTAATTTCATTGTGTCACCACCTTTCTACACCGTCAAAAACATTCCTATAATAAAATGTAGATATTCCATGTCATCGGAAATATGTACATATTCATATTTTTTAGTATCACGATTAAAACGTTTCGGTTGATTACTGTAGCCCTGTGTAAAGATGTTTTCAAGTCCTACACTGAGAACTTCTGTAGCGCCATTTTCATATTCTTTACCGATATAAGGGTTTATAAAATCATCAGGGAGTGTCATTTCTGCCCCATACCCTTTATGAGCTAATATTTCGGCCAAGTATTGCGGCTTTTCTCCTTTTGTCCGCATATTGCGAAATTCGTTAGACAGTCTGCTCGCGTGTTTGTTAAAAAATTCAACCATATGCCCGATTTCATGATACGGGGTAGATTTGATATCGCCATCCATATTAATGGTGATATAATCTTTTACCGCGTCACCCGGTACATCTAACAATCTTGGTCGCTTGCCAGCAATCGCACCGTCTCCGTAGAAATATCCACGTTCGACTTTTCTTGTGCTAATCATTTTATGGTTAGCTTTTAAATACTGTACCCAATCACTAGGATACACATCGAACGCTCCTTGCAATAATTTTTTATTTACCGCATTAGACCCCTTGGCCCACATTTCTTTAGGAACAGTTGAACCGATATCACGATATTCAGACAATACCTTCTTTAACTCATCAGCATTACCTATAGCATCGACGATATTATGTTTTTCAACGACCATCTTTCCTATACTTATTATATCCTGTGGAGTAGCATTTGGTAAATCGATTTTTACAAGTTTATCACGTATCATATCTGTTGTAACAGTCTTTTCAGGAATACGCGCAACGGTTTTGATAGCTTTAACCGCTTTTTGTTCGCTGCGCCACTCAGAGAACGTTTTAGACTTATCAACATATATCGCTTTCCAGTTGTCATAATCCATATTGCGAGGCACTTTCTCGTATCGTGTAGGCTCGTTTTTATTAGCTTTTGCCATTTTAACAGTACGAGAACCGCTAGTCTCTTTCTTATCTAGCGTACCTGCTATTGTGGATCTACATCGTGGATGTAGTGGTGGAACATTCGTTCCTACTTCAGCATCGGCAACAGGATATATATTGTTATCGTGCTCACGGCAAGTCGAAGATGTTCGCTTATCTATGGTCGCTATGAATTGAAAGTACTCCATATTAGCAGATTTTAAAGAGTCTAATGTAGCTTGATTATGAACATAATTGAGTTCAGTCCTAACCAGTCTAACAGCGTTATTCTTTGATACGTTCATACGCTCTTGAACTTCTTTAGCTAGCTTTTCGACTGATGTTCCTCGATGTACATTACTAACTACAACCTCTTGAATAGTCTTTGATAGCTTATCGGAGTTATCCCAAATGCGAGTACTATAATTCTTGCCACTCCACGGAGTACGCAATACGCTTTCAACATGTTTGTTATCAACAGCGACGCCTAAAGGGCCTTGCCCTCGTTTAGCTAGTTCATATGCAGAATGCAACCGATTATCTTTATAGGCAGACTTTAGAAAGCCTGTAATCGATGCATTTGTCTTTTGCCCTAACTTATCTATCTCGATAAGTGTATCGCCATACAACTTATCAAGTCTAGATATACGAGAACGCATGGAAAGAGTATTTAATTCTAGTAACGTTTTAGGGTTACCAGTCTCTCTATACTCTTTCATGTACTCTTCAACGTCTTTTTTCCAAGTTCTAAACTCAGGACCATTGATTAACTTTTTAGCTTCAACAATAGATATACCATTATCATTAGCAAATTTTCCGTAAAGCTGTTCAATGTTAGCTTGAATGCGTTGAGCTGACCGTTCATATTGAGCAGCAAGCTCTTTTTCTACGGTTTCCTGGCTCTTCTTATTCCATTCTTCCTCGCGTTCAGTGCTTCTCCTAGCCCAATATGAATCAGCGCCCATAATTACACCCCTTAACCTAATTTATGAGTAAATTTAACAATGCGAATTTGTTTAGGTTCGTATACACGTTTCCAGTTGCCTGCATCTTTTAATTCTGCACGAGAAACAGACTCAGCATGTGCACGAGTTGTATTTTGCCATGCTACCCCACGTGGATGCATGATGAATGCTTTACGCATAATCAAGTAGTCAACACCGGAGCCTTTCTTTTCGTCGCGGTCTACGGCTGCTTGTTTCAAACCTACTGGATTGCCAACACCAAATGCGATAGCACCTTCACCAAATAAGTAAGTAGTGTACTTATCTGTATCAACAGGGCAACCATCATCAACGATAACACGACGGCCCATGTAAGAATCAAAAGATACTGCATCAGATTGACGGATCGTTTGAATTAAGTTCAATTTATCAAGATAAGATTTAGTGGCGGAGTGCATAACAACAGCGGTTAAAGAGTTGCGAGCATCGCCCATAAGTTGCATTGCATCGATAAACGCTTCGCCGGAGAAGTTAGCCGCTTTACCTGTTTTACCGGAAATATCTAAAATATGGTCTGTCATGCTAGTAGATGCAAATACACCATCAAGGATATTCAACAATTCCTTTTGATGGTCGCGAGCCCAAAAGCCTGCAGCTAAATCACCGATAGCTTTCATAGGGTCAGTACCAGCTAATTGAGCAGCCAAGTCTGTGGAGCTCCACATTTTAGCACGTCGAATTGTAGTGGACGTATCTTTATTGGATGTAATTTTTGCAGCAGTAAGGTCTTGACCTTCGATTACGTCTTCAGAGTCGCCAGTTAAATCGTTAAAGAATGGCATGTTATGAACTTGTGCGGGTTCACTTGCTAATTTGTCGAATTGAGAGTCGCGAGTGATAATGCCAGATTGGAAAATAGCGGACAATTCAGCCGTACGATTTACAACGTAATTCGCAAAGAACGGCGTAGGGTTAATAATGTCTTGTAAAGTTGTTCCCATTAGTTACCTCCTAGGGTTAGAAATTGATTTCAACACCTGCTTCACTTGCTAATTGTTTAGCTTTAACAGGGTCTTTAGAGAATAATTCTGCTTGTTGCGTTAGATTGTAATGTTCTTTAGAGAATGGGTTATTTGTAGGCGTACCGCTTCCCTTGTTAGGGTCATATTTGAATTTAGGGTCGCCTTCAGGTTTAAATAAGAATGATTTATTGGTTTTTAGTTCCTTTAATTGTTCGTTCAAACCAGTTACTTTGCCATCTTCACCAAGAATGAGTTTAGACTTATCAATCAAGTTAGCTACGAGTTCAGCGTCCTGAGCTGTATCACCGATTGCTAATTGAACAGCAGTAGATATTTTTAAATTCTTTAAATCTTGCTCCGCTTTTAAAGCATTAGCTTTATTTTCGGCTTGCAGTTTAGTGATTTTATCTTTAAGAGTTGTAATATCACCCTCGCTGTCCTTCAATGTCTTTAACTGCTTATCACGGTCTGCAACAGTGGTTTCAAGGTTTTTCTTTTCCGCGATAACCTCGTTAAATCGCGATTTAGGTACATATTCACCATCCAAGAATGCTTTAAATTCTTGCGTTGCGTTTTCGATTTTATCTTCCGCAATGCCTAATTTTTGTAATAATTCTTTTAGTGTCATGTAATGTCTCCTATCCGGTTTTTACCGTGGTTTACCTGCCACGAGTTACTAGAGATTAAATTTATATATATGACTATTGGTCTTCGTGTTCATCATCGTCATGGTCGTTTATAGAGCCATCGTCATGATGTTCATGTTGCCAATCATCATAAATACCATTGTTAGATTCTGCTTCTTCGGCTTCGATTTGTTTGAGTTCCTCGTTTACATCCTCAACAAATGGGTGATGTGCGAGAATACTACGTTTAGAAACAACTCCCATAGATTGAGAGCACATGTTAACTAAATCACTATCATTCTTAACTGATGTACGAGTCCATGTTTGATTTATAGTTACCTTATCATTGCCATGAAATTTGCAAATAGCACGGATAAGTTGATTAAATCCTAGCTGAAATTCTGTTTCCATCATGCCAGCTTTTAATTCAAGCAACGTATACAAGAACTTCATTGCCTCACCACTCGTTCCGTCTAATCCTTGCTGTTGCGGATCCACACCTTGCCCCATATCAAAGATAGCTTTACGAGTAATATCAAGCAGTTCCTTGCGTGCTTCAATTGGAATATCAATCGTTAAGGTAGAAATACCGCTTTTATCGTCAGGACCAGTAGAGTCCATTTGAATTGCCTTATATTTCTTCATTCCGTTTAAGAACTCAGCTAAATCTTCACCGCCATAGTTAGTTAGTACAAAAATAACCTCTTGCACATCCTCAAGGTCATTTAAGAAACCGCTGTATGTTTTGTCATACACATCAATAAGTTTCTTAATGCGGTTTAAATCAGACGTATATGTAGCGTTGTTAGCAAACGGAATAAAAGGAACTGCGCCCATATCATGTGGCATAGTATCAACTTCAACCACAGCACCAGTAGGGTCAATCATTGTAAACGCTAAATAAGGCTGGAGTTGGTCTACTACATCACCACTTCGAATAGAAAAGGCTTGTACCTCCTTATCATTCCAAAATTCATAAACCGTGATGTTTTCGCCTGCTTCATTTGTATCTTCATATACCCTAAACACACCCTCTAATTTAGTATTGATATGATTATTCCATACAGGTACGATTTGAGTCGCTGGAATAGTGGCCCATTGAAAGTTCTTATCTTCATCTATCCAATAATGAACCCATGCGATACCGCCATTTGTCGCTTTAACGCATAAATCTTTACATTTCTTTTCGTAAGCGTCGCCTAAATCTTCAAGAATAGCCGTATTTAATGCATCCTTCTTAACATCAAATATAGGTGGCGCTGTAAACATGTATGCTGTTTTTTGATCCACTAACAAAGGATAAAAAGAATAGGCGATACGATTATCTGCTTGATGCATAGGGTTAAACGTGTCGCCTTTTCGTTGTGCCTCTTCCTGGCTTTTTGGTTTTTCTTTTAAGTAGTTAATATCATTATCCACCATGTAATAGCGTTCAGATATCATCATTTGTGAAATAACATCACCATGTCGAGGCATGTGCTTTTTAATTAGTTTTTTAATTAATTCAATGTCCAATCTTTCACCTTCCTTATTTCAATATACGAACACCTTTACGGCCGTCAAATTCTTCCATAGCATAACGCATGGCGTCCATTAAATGGTTAAAATCATCAATAGGCTTATTTATCGCATTGTCGAACTTATCTTTATCCCATATATAATTACTAATTTCTGTAATGAAATTAACACACCTAGGATGAATAATAATTTTATAGTCCTGGATAATCGAAATGCCGGCACGAATTGAGTCAGGTCCTTTTTTGGCTGCTCTAATTCTAGTGAGGCCAGCCTTGCGTAAATACGCAATCGATTTAGGTTCCGCGCTATCTGCTTTAATTCGTTCTTTGGAATATCCCATTTCGGATACTTTTGACCGAATATCTTCATTGCTCATACCCTTTTCATACATTTCATCAAATACATATATCTCCCTTGCGACTGTATCAACTAGGCCGCAAAACAACGTGCTAGGGTCATTGACATACCCAAAGTCCATACCAAAGGCGGAGCGTACATTAGGTCGATTAGAAATTTCGTGTACATCAAATACTCGCTCTTCCCAATTTTCATATACAAGTCCTTCAACGATACCCCATTCCCCTAGTCCGGCAGTTTTATACCGTCTAGGATTCTTTTTCATTTCTTCGAATAGTATTAAATCCGATTCACTAAGGAATTCATTGCATAGGTAGTTCGTGGTAATTGCCAATACATTCGGATTTTTTTCATCAAAGAACCTCTTTTTCAGCCAATGCCTATCTGACCAAGGGTTGAATGTAAGCACCACCTGATGATACATCCCTGGTGGTAATTGCCCACGGATGGATTCATCCAATCTATTAAAAGCGTCCTCACTAGTAATCTCATAAGCTTCTTCAATCCAAAGTCTACATAACGAACCAACTTCAACGGTAATTGATGTTACTTTGAGCGGATCATCAAGACCTCTGAATAAAATTTTCTGTCCAGTAGGAAGATACGTAATTTCAAGTGGAGATACAGAGCATTTGAAGTATTTATCAACACTTAAACGTCTAATCGCCCACTTTAACTGAGCGTAACAACTATCACGCAATGTTCTTTCAGTCTTACGAACTACTAACCAATTAACATATGGATTCTCCATTATCTCGACAATCACTTTAATTGATTGTGTCGAAGACTTCTTACTGGCACGGCTACCCTTTACTGCTTTATAGCGTCCTTTAAAACGCCAAAAAGCACCGTATCCTCTGCCGATAACATCTGGAAGATATATCTTATTCACATTAGTCGGCAATCTCATCACCGCCCATGATAATTACAGGCTTAATATCAATCGTTGTATCACCGGACAAGATCCGATGCCGTTTGGCCATAAGTTCAAGCGCTTTTAGCCTGGACTTTTCATCCGGCGGCTTATCCATGATACGAGCTGTCGACCATCCATCCCCTTGCCCCTCAATCACAATTGTCTTTTCTGTTGATAGCCCAAGCGCAATTCTAGTAAGCTCATACTCAACCTGCTTGGCAGACATAATGTTTTCGTCAAGATAAGCGTCGCGGAGCTCTTTGACCCTTGATTTAATGTCAAGTTTTGACAATAACTGACTAGCAATTCTATTGGCCGTTCTATTCGAGTATCCGGTTCGAATAGCGGCCTGTGTCGCGTTCATGTCCTTGATGTATTCCGTGCAAAACTTCTCATGCTTTTTATTCTTTAGCTCAGCCACTACCTCACCTCCTTGCAGATATATCGAATTATTTTAATATAGGCTTGTTTTGCTTATATTTACCACGTTCCTTATGGACCTTCGCTGTTTTAGTTTTGACTAAAGAATGTGAGGGTGCATACGATTTACACATATGATCAATATGAATACCATTGGCTTTGCACCAACCTTTCACATTATTAAGGCATCGTCTCTTTTCACAATGTACATCAGTCAATCGTATTCACCTCGCTTCCTTAAATTTACATACAAAAAGAGCACCCCATGAGTAAAGGTGCTCCTTTTGCGTAGATGTTTTCTGTTTATAAGAGAGTGAAAGTCCACATTTTGGCAATTTGCCTTTTGTTGACATCTATATGATACCACTGTCAATAGGGTGCACTCAATAGCATTTTAGGTGCACCTGGTGCAAATTTTGTTCACATAGCGTTAATATAGGTGCAATTAGGTGCACCCCACTATGTATTAATCCAGTAATTATCTATATTCTTATGGTAAACATCAGGCCACGAGAATTATTTTAAATTTTTTTCGTAGAACGCTTCTTCCGCTCTACGGAGTAGTCTTTTGATGTAGTTGATTGAGTTGTTCGGCATGCCTAAACTTTTGTAAATTAGCGATATAGCGTAAATATCACGCCTATTAATGTATCGTTCAGTAAGTACGGCTCTATATTTAGGGTCGCTAATATTGAAGATGCACCTCATCACATCGAGTTCGCACTCAACTGCCTTTTCTTTCAAATCAAAAATACTCGATTTAAGTTCGGTAAGTTGATGAAACTGTTCCATAATATTAACCTCACCACCACCGCCTACGCTATCCCCTAGAGAGCTTTTAGGTAAACCAGCTGGCCCCATTCGTTTTTGTAATAGTTCTAGTTGTGCATGTAGCGCTTGCTCTTCTAGGTAATAGTCATTGATGCGCATAATATACTCCCTAGCTTTTCTGCGTTGTATTTCTTTAGTAATTTTTTCCATCCTAACCCCTTTGACGAGAACACAATATTCCTTATTTATTCGTGCTACCAAACCCACCTGTACGCTTTGCAGTAGCAGTATCTTTATTTACTACCCTGTACGGCATAATAATCAGCTGTGCTAGGCGTTCGCTAGATTTGTAATAGAACGGTTCATCACCTAAATTTCTAATCGGTATCATGATATGACCTTCATTATCATCATTGTTATAGTAGTCAGCATCGATAATACCTGTACCATTAGCTAACATGACATCATTATTAATACCCACACTAGATCTCAAATGTAATTGAATATGTTCATCATAGTTCAATCTGCATTTAATACCAGTAGGAATGAGTTTTGTTTGATGTGGTAATACGACGCCAGTCTCATAAGGTTTAACGTCATATCCAGCTGCATATTCTGTTTTTCGTTCAGGTAAATCAGCATCTTCATATCCTGTTACACGCTCAAATTGATTTTCATTCATTTATTTAATTCCCCTTTTCCTCTAATTTGATGTTCTAAAATCCAACTTACACTCATAGTCCTTTCATAATTACCACTCTCGAATGTAATCAAGTATTTATTCATGTTCTATCACCTGTCAATTTTGCATATTTCCAAGGTACTACTCTTCCATGATTTTCAACACTCCAAGATGTTGCACCGCTTTCCCAAGCATATATTAAACCATCCTCAAAAAGTGCAAAATATCGTTTCCCCCATCTACTTTCATTGGAATCTCTAACCAATATAGGTGTATCAACTTCTACTTTTGACCAATCAACAATACCTAGATATTCAGCAATATCAATCAACTGGTCTTTTTCCTCAAAGCATGTACTAGCTACCATCACACGTGGCAAGAAAGGGTTTAAAAGTTCCCTTTCGCAGCCAAAAAAGAATAATACATCATCTTCAATTTCTGCTTTTTTAAAGCCTAAATCATACATGCGTTTAAATAGTTCATCTGTAAATTGTTTATCATTCATGTTTCCATTCTCCTTTATCTTCAATCACACTTATTACACTTTTCATTAATTTTAACTAAACCACCAATCCCAAAAGTCGCCACCATCTGGGGCCGTTAATTCATAGTAACTTAAATAATCACGCATCAACCAATACGCTCTTCGATATTGTTTATTTCTATCGTCCTTCAAAGCCATATCCTTTCACTTACACATCAGCTATAACCTAACATACTAACCTCTTGTGATAAGGCGGATATTTCACTGCCTATACCTATCCAATCAATACATTAATTAAAATCACAAATCCAATACATCATCATATGTCATTTCAAATATATCAGGCTTACATGGATAAACCTCACCTTTAACACCTTTGATGATGTAATCGCCTAACAACGCTCTATATTGCCCCTCTAATGTTTTAATGAGAATTTCGTTTTCATTAAAACATATAAAGTCTTTTCCGCAAAATTTCACACACTCTTCCGTATTTTTTCGCGTATACTGTATTGCTTCAATCACAACTGGTTTCTTTTTATAACGCTTAATCATAATCTTTATACCTCTTTTTTTTATTCCGCAAATTCCATCAAATTTGTTTGTACTTTAACATCGCTCAACATTTCTTCTTTTGCTTTTGCATACATTCTTCTATCAATTTCAAAACCGTATGCACTTCTTCCTAGTTCCATCGCCGCCCTTAACGTACTACCGCTACCAGCTACAGGGTCGATGATTACATCGCCCTCATCCGTGAATATTTCTATCAAGCGTTTCAGTACGTTAACAGGCTTTTGCGTTGGGTGGATATTAGGAACGATATTCTTGTTATCACGTTTCCATTCAAAGTGATCAAATATCATTTTTTTGTTATTGTTAAACTTTGGAAGTTTTTCACGATACAGAATTAACGCATATTCTGTCGCACCGACTATACGCATATTGGCTTTTAATACTTGTGCACTATAATTCTTGTTGAACGTGATGGGAATGTAATTTTTAAAGCCGTGTTTTTGTGCATATTTGATTACCATCGGCATTTGCTGGAACGAACAGAATACAATCATGCATGGTGCTTGCCCTCGTTTCTTAGGCTCTTTCTTTAATAACCGATTACAAAAGTGAAAGTATTCAGCAATATTGAAATTGTAATCAGAATTGAAAAATGCTTTACCAGCTTTTTTGCTTTCTCCGTTTTTATTATCACCGCCTACATACCACATAGGATTACTAGCATAAACGTTATTCCCTAGATTGTATGGAATATCTGCTATTACCAATTGTGCCTTTGGTATTCCATATCGTTTAAAGTTTTGGAAATTATCATTATATAGTTCTACTTTCATCTATTCACCCACTTCATACACCCAATTCGCATATAATATTCCTTTTCTTGTTCATTCAATTTAACAGAACCTTTTCTTCGTTTTGCCCTTTTAATAAAACCACCAACTTTGTATACTGGTTTATCAAAGTAAGTTCCACTATATTCATCAATTAGAATTAAGCCAGCACTGCCAAGCATTTCATCAATTACATCCCAATGATCATCATATAAACTTCTAGGAACTGCATAATACAAATACATAACATTATGATTGTCATGGTAACGTACTTTCTTAAAGTCGTTACGGAAATCATTTATATTTGTTTTTATTTCGACTTCTGTTAAGTGCAATGTATTAAGATTGAAGTAGATGAAATCAGCCTCATAAGGCGCTTTCTTAACACCACTCATTAACACATTAGGCACACATACATTTTTAAGAAATAAATGTTGTCCTAATGCGTATTGGATATCTTGCTCTGTCACGCACTCACCCCTCTACATATTGTTCACATCGTTTTAAAATATCTTTTACTAATTCCAACGGAATATGCGACCTTGCATTGTATCGTTTAACACCTTTGATATTCATTCTTTCAAACTCAATAGTGTTTCTAATGTTATCTTTCAATAACTTTAAATCGATATTGCTACCAAACTTTGTTGGTTTCTTAATTGGGTAATCATAGTTGTTGTAATATGTTAGGTTTTCATATGGGACATCAAACCCTATTACATTGGCTATGTATTCCCATATCCGCCCATATGCTGGGTTTTCAATTACAAATACTTTAGGTTGATAACGCTCAATGATTTTCAACGTGTTATAAATGCACATTTCACCATTGATACGTGTTAGGAATGACTTATCATACTTGAATTGGTAATTTTCATAATCAACTTGATTTCTGATTGTGAATTTACTTCCTTGTTCATATTCACCAAACAGGTTGATAGTCATATCCTTTTCTTGTTTCCAACACGCATTACCACCTTTCATAGCACTTGCCACACTCCAACTTTCACATGGCGGACTAGCTAGAATAACATCAGGTCTATCTAGCCCATCTAGTGTTTCCCATAGTGCTTTGGGATTGTGTAAGGTATTGATTGCTAAATCTTGATTGATACACGCATCACCAATTCCTATTGATGTTATTGTGTGCCGCCCCCCCACATTCACGTTATATTCATCTACTGCTTGACGATAGCAGCCATTGCCATCATCAAATAATCCCCATATGTGCATCTCCTATATACTCACCCTCTATCATTTACTATGCCCCATATATCCGTTTCGCCACTCATTGATTGTGCATCATACTCTAATAGCCACTTCAAGCAATGCCTACCATGCTTAAACTTATCGGCTTTAGGTCTTGCACCAGCACTTGCTCCCCATACAACTTCAACAAATTCGCAATTTGCTTCGTGCAAGTACCACATATACATTAGGCAATACGCGTTTATATATTGTTGTTTTCGTTTCTTTTGTACTAATTTCATTACTCCGCCACTTCCTCACATTCAATTAAGCACGTAATAGGTGATACCGAAACATTTACATTTGAAAATACGTCTTTAAAAGTAATTACCTTTGTATATCCACGATTAATATTGCTTATTACTGCATCATACACTTCCATATCAGAACTTCTTTCGTGTTCGTCTTCAAATGACTGCGTTTGATACATTCTAATTGCACCATTTATAAATACTGTTATTCTTAACATATTTACTCCTTTACATAATCACCAATACGATATTTCTTTGTTTCAAAAACCACCCATGCATTATTTTCGAACCCATATTTCTTTTCCCATGCTCGAAATACTCTTGTTAATTCTTCGCTTAGTTCGTCAATATGCTCTTTCTTTACATCGTTCAAGTAATCGTCCGACCATTCTTTAATTTCATCATCCATATCATATTCAATTAAATTCCAAAGTACTCGTTCACTATCAATCTTTGGAACGTAATAACAAGGGTGTCCAACATGTACCCATTCAATATCACGATTGCGAGCAACATCGCCAAAATAACTGATGTATTCTAAATAATCCGCTATTGCATCTTTAATACTATCTTGCGGTTCGCCAGCTTTTCCGTTATCACCCCAGCAATATTTTGTTTTATCTTGTCTGAGCATTTTAATACCCTCGTTTCTTCAAATGACTCCATACCGTACTGGTTGCTCTATTAACACGCAATGCAATATCGCTTAATTTAAAGCCTTTTTTTTTAAGGCTACAGCTTCATCAACCCATGCCTCAGGTTCTTTTCTAGCCAGTCGCATTTTTTGTCCACAAAAAGCACTGCATGTTTTTTTAATATTTCTGAGTCTATACGCTACTTTATAGGTTGCACCGCATATCGGACATACCTTTTCAGCAACGTGATTAGACATTCTATCCGTTATATCAAATTGATGTGTTTTTACTGATTTAACTTTCTTTATTTGTTCAGTTACGTTTACCTGGTCTAATGGATTTACTTTCCATATTGGTAAATGTGATAAAAACTGCGGGATATTATTCATGATATCTCCTCTCGTCGGAATATTTAGCAATTATTAATAAGCACGTTGTAACAATTCCTATACAAGCTCCAGCAATTAACCCTATCAAGAAAAAGACAAATGTCATTTATTTCTCCTCCACCATATATCGTGCAATATGTGATGCTCTTCTGCTTTTATAATCTCGATTTCTGTTCGAGGATTATATTTATCAACGCCAACGATTTTTGAACCGTCATAGTTCACGATCCACATATCATCATCGATGATTTTTGCAGTGGTTAATATATCACTGGTAGCTTGTAATAGGCCGACCAAATCCGGCCAAGAACGTTCATTAGGCATGTAATAGCGGCACCTAACTATAACCGGACCAGATACATATGCGCGTTTTCTGAAGAATTGAAGCTGTTTTAAGCTGTCTTTTTCATAATCACAAAATGCTTTTGATGGTAAGACTCGAGGATATTTTCCGTGATACACAATACGCGAACTATTTTTTTTAGTTGTTGGTCGACCATAAATTACAAGACTACTCATTTGAAATTATCACCTCACATATATTTACGATTTAATTTTCTAATTTAAGCTACGAATAAGACTCATTTTGATATGTGTAATTCTTTTCGTGAGTGGTTTATCGTTACACATATTAAATCACCATACAGAGCGAATAATTAAATTTCTCTATCACTTAAAGGCTTTCGATTTGACTCACCTTTAAATCGTAATAAGAACGACGTTTCTTTTAGTCTGTCATATACTCGACCGTCATAACTCGATTTAATTTGAGCCACTGTTAAATTGGTCGTAATAATGGTTGATTTTCTATCCCCCACCCTGTCCGATATGATGGATTCAACCTTATTTGCTACCCAAGCGTTACTATATTCGGCCTCAAAATCATCGAGTACTAATAGCGGTATATTGCGAATGCGATTTTCAAATTTTATATAGTGTTCCGCTGGTCCTTTAATCAATGTTTGTAAGGTGTCGAGCAAACTAATCATTGAAATAATGTAGCCATTGTAACCTTGTTCAATCGCCCTTCGTAATATACTGACAGCTATCGAAGTCTTTCCAGTTCCTACAGGGCCTAATAAAATCAATCCTCTACCATTAGGGATATGCTCTCGTATATGAGCTCCATATTTGTAAGCCTGGTTATATACTTCCCTATCTTCAACTGGAGCGCCTAAGGCCTTTAACCTATCAAAAGTCATGTCATTATATCGACCTTTAATGCCGTATTGTTCTAAATTTGATGATGTACTTTTAATGACTACCGGTTCAGAATAAACAGGGTAATACACTTCAAATCCATTCGCCTGTTTCTTTGGACCAGTCAACTTCCGTTCCGTCAGTTTTTGTTTTAACCTTTCGAGTTCCGCTACTACGTTTATTTGATCCATTTGCAGCCTCCTCTCTTATCTTGCTGTTCAATATCGCTGTAATGTATGCAATGCTAGCTTTTCCCACTTCACTAGCTTTACTAATGGCTGTGATAACTTCATCTTCACCAAAGTCATTAACCAGGTATTCTAGTTTCTCTTTTGTGATAGACGAAATTTCACCAACGTCATTCATATAAATTTTGAACACGTTTTTATACGGATCATGTTTGTTAGAATTTTCATCAAACATGGTTAACACATTTTCTGAATTTTCGTTTTCGCGCGCGTCCCCATATGAATATGAATATGAATTATATCCTTTCCTTTCCTTTCCTATAGCTTCGTTTGCTTCGTTTGCTTCGTTTGCTTCAAGCAAATGCTTCATTTTGCTTCTAGCTTTACCACTTTTAAGACCGCCTAAACGCCCAGCCTCACTGCGTTTCTTAGATATTTCTTCTTGCTTTTTTTTACGAAGCAAATTTCGTTTAAGTAGTGATGGTGACCAAAAATATTCACCGTCAGTTTCAAGCAGTTTACACTCCTTAATAAGCAAATTCACTTTTGCTTCAGCTTGGTTCGCGTTGCTTAATTTTGCTTCGTTGCTTGAAGCAAATGCTTCATTTTGGTTCATCCCAAACGCTATTCCGAGTCCGGTAAATGTAATTTTATCCATAGGAAGTTTATATTCTTCTTGTGCTGCTAATTGCTCAATTAAGATCCACCAC
>SKEA01000653.1_pt1 | contig 29909 bp, 27 predicted proteins | sample 4826601 | NCBI WGS metagenome assembly SKEA01 (sample SAMN11008821, study PRJNA524170) | human gut metagenome | biome: Human fecal sample; material: Feces; isolation source: fecal sample from pouch patient p13, p53 | host: Homo sapiens | place: Israel: Tel-Aviv | collected 2016-07-06 | reverse complement strand
ATATTACACAAATGTAATCTTTGTTATATTTGCGCGTTTTTATTTTAAATTAAACAAGATATGAAAAAGATTATTGTGCCAATTTTAGCTTGTATGCTTACAAGCGGCATCTATGCTCAGAAAGCGGTAGAAGGAGTCAAATTTACTGATAACTGGTCTGTTGGGGTCAATGCGGGTGTAACCAGTCCGCTTACTCACAGTGCATTTTTTAGAAATATGCGTGCCACATGGGGCATCGGGTTGGGTAAACAGGTTACACCTGTGTTCGGATTAGGTATTGAAGCCATGACAAGTATTAATACGACAGCCAGTAAAACAGCCTTTGACAATATGAATTTGAGTCTGTTGACTACTATCAATCTGAATAATCTTTTTGGAGGTTATCTTGGCACTCCACGTTTGTTTGAAGTGGAAACGGTTGCCGGTATAGGATGGCTGCATTATTCCATGAATGGAGATGGTGATCTGAACAGTATGTCAAGTAAGTTAGGCTTGAATTTTAATTTCAATTTAGGGGAGGAAAAAGCATGGACGCTTGGTCTCAAGCCTGCTCTTGTATATGATATGAATGCGAATGGCTTTGAAAATACATGCTTTAATGCCAACCGTGCGGCATGGGAAATTACTGCTGGACTAAAATATCATTTTGCATGCAGTAACGGAAAGCATCATGCATCTTTCGCCAAATTGTATGACCAAACTGAAGTGGATGCGCTGAACGCGCAAGTGAACAGTTTACGTCAAGAGAATGCGGACAAGAATGCTGAATTGGAAGCGGCCAGTCAGAAAACAGCTGAATTGGAAAAAGAATTGTCTGATTGTAGAAACCAGGGCCCCACAATTGTAACAGATACTATCACTAATAACAGAAAGACATTGGAATCTGTGGTAACATTCCGTCAGGGTGGTATTTCGGTGGAATCCTCACAGATACCTAACGTGGAACGTATCGCTACTTATTTGAGAAACCACAAGGCTGCAACTGTATCTATCAAGGGGTATGCTTCTCCGGAAGGAAAGGCAGAGGTGAACGCACGTATCGCAAGGCAACGTGCCGAAGCTGTCAGAAATATGCTGGTCAAGAGATATAAGATTGCCGAAAGCCGGATCGCAGCAGAAGGTCAGGGTGTTGGTAATATGTTTGAAGAACCGGACTGGAATCGTGTAAGTATCTGTACTATACATGAGAACTAACCGATAAATATTTGAATTGTGTGTAGGCCGGAGTGTGGGAAACATCTCCGGCTCTTTTACTGTTCATGAATTCAGGTGACAGTGTCTTTACACACAGTTTGTTGGATATTAATTGAATATTTAAATTTATAAATGTGATGAAAAAAGTTTTTTTAACCGTATTGTTTGCGTTAATCTGTACTATGGGATTTTCGCAGGTGTCTTTTAATGTAAAGGCTGGTCTTAACCTTAGTAGTTATATTGGTGAGAATTCAGATCACTCCGAATTTAAACCCGGAGCACGTATCGGAGTGGGGATGGAGTATCAGTTTAATGATATGATATCTTTACAGCCTTCATTGTTTTTTTCGCAAAAGGGGGCAAAATATTCAAGTGGATTTGACGGAAATATAATAGATGCTGATGCTGATGTGAAAATTAACCAGCTCTATCTTGAATTGCCTGTTAACGTACAGTTTCGTTTTAATATTGCAGATAACACCAACCTTGTCATCGCTACAGGCCCTTATTTGGCTTGCGGAGTAGGTGGTAAGGCTAAATTCGATGGTGACGCATCCGTTGGAGGCATCCATATTAATGGTGATGACAAAATAGACACATTCGGTGATGACGGACTGGATTACAACAGATTTGATGCAGGATGGAACATCGGTCTGGGTGTGGAGTTCGGAAAGATTCTCGTAGGTCTTGATACCCAACTTGGTTTTTGCAAGGTAATGGATGGCGATGCCCCCCATAATGCAAATATAGGCATTACTTTAGGATATAAATTCTAAGCAAACTCTTTCATACCCCCCTCTCTAGTCTGTGCTGGTTTGCACGGTTTTGAGAGGGGTTTTATTATAATTTTCACAACCGATGTCAGTTCTTGGCGAAAGTAAGAAAATAGCAGTAAGGTAGTTGAAAAAGTTAGAGACATTCAGAAAATAGTATAAAGGCCGCTTTACCATCATGTATGCAGGTTATTTTATCATTATTGCCAGCAAGAAACCATTTAAAACAATCATTGGGAAGGAAAAAAGAAGTAGTTTTTTTATCAAAATGTAAAATTAGACAGTATCTAAATTCTCCATAAAAAATTGTGTATTGCTTTTTTATATCTATATTTGCAATTTCAATAGTTTTATTGCCAGATTTTAATATGAAACGAATTCAAGTACTGTTATTATTTATAGTCATTTCTTGTTCCATGTTTGCACAAGACAGGCTTTCTCTGTTCATAGGCAGGGCGAACAAGTATGCAGCTGTGGAGTTATCCGACTATCGGAAACGTTTATGCGTAGAATATAATATATCTAATCAATTATTGGATGATTATTACAGAAGATGTGGTAGTAATTGGGGGAATGTCGGTTTGGCTCTTGAAATAGCAAAGACTTCCGGCAGGCATATGCGGGAGGTGTGTGACTATTACAAGCGTTACCACCGGAATGGCTGGAATCGTATATTGGTAGAGATAGGCATAAAACCAGGGTCGATGTACTATGATCCATTTTATGACAGGATTCGTTATCATAGCGAATGCTGGCGTGAACATTATTGCTCTTATTGTGACCATCATGATAAGCATCATCGCAAGCATTATAAAAAACACAAGCGTCATAAACATCATAAATGGCACGATGATGACGATGATTGGGATGATGACGATGAAGACGATTAACACACTTATATATTTTTAAAAATGAAAAAGATCTTTATTTTTTTAGGACTGATGTTTGTCATGTTGAGCAGTACCTACGCTCAAAAAGGCAGACAGGCAATTGGATTTGGATTAAGTTACGGAACAGAAATTGAAAGTGCTGGATTGGGAATTAAATACCAGTACAATATCACTAATCCTCTCCGTATTGAACCTTCATTCAATTATTTTTTTGAGAATGACAATGTAAGTATGTTGGATTTAAATGTGAACTTCCACTATCTTTGTCCGGTAGCTCAAAGTGTCAAACTTTATCCGCTGTTTGGTCTGACCATGTCCAACTGGATGTTTGACATGCATGATTTGGATGTTGACTGGGATGGAGACCACGTCCATGTTGATGATGGGGGTAACCATAATGAATTCCGTATCGGGGTTAATCTCGGAGCCGGAGCGGAATTCGCTTTGGGACGTAACTGGGCTATGAATGTTGAATTCAGATACCAATTGGTTGATGATTTTGACCAAGGGGTTATTAATTTCGGAGCTGCTTATCGGTTCTAAAAACATATTAATGTGTCAAAACGAAAATGACTGCTCCTAAAAGTTACAGATAGTAATTATAACACTTAAAAGGGTCGTATCAAACTCTGTCTTGAGTAATGATACGACCCTTTCTTTAGTCTTTTAGGATGCTTAAATTTCAGATTATAAGTTTATGTTTTCAAAAACTGAGTTTTGTCTCTTGAACTTTATTAAAATCACTATTTCTAGGTATTTCAGAATCTCTTTCAAACCTTTTACTTTGCAGCAAACAAATTAAATGATTTGCTGTATGAAAAAAATGGGTATAATTTATGGTTCCTCTACTGGAACTTGTGAGAGCATCGCACAGACAATAGCTGAAAAATTAGGTGTGGCATCAGTTGATGTAATTGATGCAAGTAAAATTACCACAGAAAAAGTGGAAAGTTATGATATTTTATTGTTAGGGACTTCTACTTGGGGAGACGGTGAATTGCAAGATGATTGGTATGACGCCATTAAAACGATAAAGACTGCAGATTTGAATGGTAAAATAGTTGCTCTCTTTGGCTGTGGAGATTCAGAATCCTATTGTGATACATTTTGTGACGGTATGGGAGTTATATATGACCAGTTAAAGAATTCAGGTTGCACTTTTGTGGGGGCAGTTTCTGCCGATGGGTATTCGTATTCATCTTCTATAGCGATAATCGATGGGAAATTTGTAGGTTTGGCTCTTGATGACGTGAACGAAAGTGGCAAGACTGAAGAACGTATTAACAGTTGGGTTGAAGAAATAAAGAAGAACCTGTAATTTTGACAATTGCCTTATGATAGCTTCAGACATAAACCCGGTAGAATTGAAAGTATTTCTGAATCATATTTATGAATTAAAAAAAGGAGTACGTCAGATGGTACTCTATACTACCAAGAGGAAGTATGAAGATTTTGCTGTAAAACGGCTGATCAATCAAAAGATTAATTACATAATCCAGCCCGTGGGAAATGATAAAATAAACCTGTTTTTCGGTAGAAAAGAATGCATTAATGCCATTCGTTTCCTAGTGAATCAGCCACTGAACAAATTGTCACCCGAGCAGGATTTTATTCTTGGAGCTATGCTGGGGTATGATATTTGTGCACAATGCAAACGTTATTGCGACCGTAAAGTATAATAATCTCAATTTCACGTAGTTTTAAATGTAGTAGTAAAGGGGTGTCTGAATAATTTTCAGGCATCCTTTTTCACTTTTTATGTGAACCATCTTTTTATCTATTTTGTTGCATTATTAGCATAAACCTTAAAAATGAGAAGATATGGGTAAAGAAGAAAAGAAAAAGATGGAACAAAAGGATGAGCTGACGAATAGTGGTCAGCGGTTTCCTGTTGAACAAGTGTCCAATACTGGTAAGCCTACCAAGAAGCAGGTGAAAGCAGCGGTAAAAGAGTTGAATCCTGACGTGAACAGTTTAGGAAGTAGAGGATAATTTAAAATTGAAAACAGTAATGGATATAACTGGAAAAATAGAAGAGGTAAACCAGTCGGACTCATTATTGCTGGTTGTGTTTTATGCGGATTGGTCTCCCCATTGTGAATGGATTGAACCGCTGTTACATGAATTTGAAAAACCGGTCAATATTGTAAGAGTCAATATAGAAAGTAATCGGAAAGTAGCCGATGCCTATGAAATAGAAATAGCTCCCAGCTTTGTCCTCCAACGTAAAGGCAAGATGTTGTGGGAGAAAACTGGTGAAGTATTTCCAGGAGAATTAAGGGATGTCATTGAAATGTTCAAGAATTGAGATCTGTACATCCAGATTAAAAAAGTTCCGTTGGTATACAGCTACGGGACTTTTTTTCTTGTAGGCAGTTTTGTACAATGGAAAACATATCGTACCTTTGCCAAACAATTGATTAAATTTAAGAATATATGTTCAGAAGTCATACTTGCGGAGAGCTCAGACTTTCCGATGCAGGCAAAAGTGTAACGTTGGCAGGTTGGGTACAGCGTGCACGTAAAATGGGAGGGATGACGTTTGTCGATCTTCGTGACCGTTACGGTATTACCCAATTGGTATTCAACGAAGCGGTGAATGCCGAACTTTGTGAACGTGCCAATCACTTGGGGCGTGAATTTGTTATTCAAATAACCGGTGAAGTGAACGAACGTTCAAATAAGAATATGAATATTCCCACCGGTGAAATTGAAATTATCGTATCGGTATTGAATGTACTTAATTCAGCGGTAACTCCTCCTTTTACGATAGAAGATAATAGTGACGGAGGTGATGATATCCGTATGAAATTCCGCTATCTGGATTTACGCCGTAATTGTGTGCGTAAAAATTTGGAACTTCGTCATAAAATGACAATGGAAGTGCGCCGATATTTGGACAGCAAAGGGTTTCTGGAAGTGGAAACTCCTATGTTGGTAGGTTCTACTCCTGAAGGAGCCCGTGATTTTGTTGTTCCTTCACGTATGAACCCGGGACAGTTTTATGCACTGCCACAGTCTCCGCAAACACTGAAGCAATTGCTGATGGTTTCCGGCTTTGATCGTTACTTCCAGATTGTAAAGTGTTTCCGTGATGAAGATCTTCGTGCAGACCGTCAGCCTGAGTTTACTCAGATAGACTGTGAGATGAGTTTTGTTGAACAAGAAGATATCATTTCCACTTTCGAAGGAATGGCAAAACATTTGTTCAAGGAGTTACGTGGAGTCGAGTTGAGCGAACCGTTTCTGCGTATGACATGGGCCGATGCCATGAAATATTACGGTAGTGACAAACCGGATTTGCGTTTCGGCATGAAGTTTGTGGAATTGATGGATATCATGAAAGGTCATGGCTTCTCTGTTTTTGATGATGCGGCATATATTGGTGGTATCTGTGCGGAAGGCGCTGCAAGTTATACCCGTAAACAGTTAGACCAATTAACAGAATTTGTCAAGAAACCTCAGATCGGTGCGAAAGGTATGGTTTACGCCCGTGTGGAAGCTGATGGCAATGTAAAATCCAGTGTAGACAAATTCTATTCACAGGAAGTACTTCAGCAGATGAAGGAAGCTTTCAGTGCCAAGCCGGGTGACTTGATCCTGATTCTGAGTGGTCCTGATGCTATGAAGACCCGCAAGCAGTTATGCGAACTTCGTCTGGAAGTGGGACGTCAGCTGGGACTGCGTGATAAGAATAAATTTGCTTGTCTGTGGGTTGTTGATTTTCCGATGTTTGAGTGGAGTGAAGAAGAAGGCCGTCTGATGGCCATGCACCATCCGTTCACTCATCCGAAAGAAGAAGATATTCCTTTGTTGGATACAGATCCGGCTGCTGTTCGTGCCGATGCTTACGATATGGTAGTAAACGGTGTAGAAGTAGGAGGTGGTTCAATTCGTATCCATGATTCACAATTACAGGCCAAGATGTTTGAAATTTTGGGCTTTACTCCGGAAAGAGCACAAGAACAATTCGGCTTCCTGATGAATGCATTCAAATACGGAGCACCTCCTCATGGTGGTTTGGCATACGGTCTTGATCGCTGGGTTTCTTTGTTTGCAGGACTTGATAGTATCCGTGACTGTATAGCATTCCCTAAAAATAATAGTGGACGTGATGTGATGTTGGATGCTCCCGCTGCTTTGGATCAATCACAATTGGATGAGTTGAATCTGGTCGTTGATATAAAAGAGGATAAGTAAGTTTTTTCCGCTTTTTATATAGGATATTGTATAAAAGGCCGATAACGGGACGATCCGAACAAAGCGTAGTGAATGCTGTTTCAGCTAATTCGCTACGCTTTGTCTTTTTGGTTTAAAGTAGTCCGATAAGCTGAAACAGCTTATAAACATATGAAGGAAGCATATAAAAAGTGTATGAAAGAGAAAAATACGATCAAGATAAAGAGTTATGAATCACCCTGCGGAGTGTTGCTGCTCGGTTCATTTGGCGGAAAACTCTGCCTGTGTGACTGGCAGGTGGAAAAACACTGCGATCGTGTGAATCAACGGTTGAAGCGGGTATTGTGTGCCGAATTTGAAATAAGTACGTCAGAAATAATCGAAGAATCAATAGAGCAACTCAACGAGTATTTTGCAGGACAACGCAAAGAATTTAGTGTGCCGCTTCTTTTTGTGGGCACGGATTTTCAGAAAACAGTATGGAATGAACTGTTAAAGATACCGTTTGGCAGGACAATGTCTTATGGTGAAATGGCCAGGCATATCGGGATGCCCCAAGCAGTTCGTGCGGTAGCCAATGCTAATGGTGCAAATTCCATATCAATCTTTGCACCTTGCCATCGTGTGATCGGTAGTGACCACTCGCTGACAGGATATGGAGGCGGACTGTCCGCTAAAAGGTTTTTATTGGAATTGGAATCACAACCTCGGTTAATGTTATGAGCAGACAAGAAACATTTCCAATGCTATAATAATAAATAAAAAGGAATGGGTAGTGAAAATGCCCATTCCTTTTTCTCATATCTTCTTAATGAATTACCATGTTGTTCCTTGGAATACACTACTTTCGTTATAGGGAACCAGATATCCGTTCATTGTCAGCGTATTGCCTGAGAAATTTGGATTTATAGTAACACTGGCCTGATTGGTTCCGCCAGTCAGTACAATGGAAACGGTGGCCGAAACGGCAATCCCATTAATTCCATAATTATAGTACACATTACCGTCTTTATCCTGGCGCATACTTATTCCGTTCACATTTCCTTGAACCGTGACACCTCCCAAGCCGTTCGGGCTCCAGTTATACACAAAATTAGTAAAGGCGGTCTGAATAATACCTTGCCCATCGTTTACTTCCACATAATTCGTGTTAGAGGAAACAAAACGCATTATTCCATTACGGAATACAACGTTATCAGCTTCTAATACAAAAGAACCGTTTTTTAAAGCATTAATTGCTTGGACGTAGGATACAGAGTCCTGCTGAGCTTCCAAGGCTTTCTTTTCCTGACGTTCTTTCTTCCATGCTTCGCGTTTAGCGTCTTCTCTTTGTTTTCTGGTTTGTGCATTTGTCACTCCGCTGAAGCAAACAAGTAACAATGCGGCTAAAAATAATACTTTTTTCATAATTAAGCTGTTTAGTAAATCAATAATATCTTTTGAATATTCTGATAACTAAAACAGCCTTAACCATGAATTGTTTAACGAATATGTGAATTTATATAACGATAACGTTTGTATTTAATCTATAAAGCGTCGGGTTAGATTTTCAAACTCATCAATACGCCGGTCACGGAGGAAAGGCCACCAGCGACGAACATTCTCACTACGGGTCATATCCAGTTCCACTACCATATTTTCTTCATCCATATTGTTGGCTTGTGCCAGTATTTCTCCTTGAGGACCTGCCACGAAGCTATTACCCCAAAATTGGATACCATTAGTCTGACCGGAAGGATCGGGCTCATGTCCTACACGGTTCACGGCGATAACCGGCAGGCCGTTTGCCACGGCATGTCCACGCTGCACGGTTACCCATGCACCTAGTTGACGGATTTTCTCTTCTTGAGTGTCTGTGCTTTCCCAACCTATAGCTGTAGGGTATATAAGAATTTCAGCACCTTTCAGTGCCATCAGCCGTGCACCTTCGGGATACCATTGGTCCCAGCAGACTTGTACACCTAGTTTTCCCAGTGATGTCTGAATAGGTTCAAATCCCAGGTCACCGGGAGTAAAATAGAATTTCTCATAATAGGCGGGATCATCGGGAATATGCATTTTGCGGTATTTCCCTGCTATACTGCCATCTTTGTCAAAAACGACGGCTGTATTGTGATATAGCCCCGGAGCACGCTTCTCGAATAACGAAGTAACCAGTACAATACCGTATCCGGCAGCCAACTCACTGTAGAAGCCGGTAGAAGGACCGGGAACCGGTTCTGCCAAATCAAACATATCCGTATCTTCTGTCTGACAGAAGTAAGGGGTGTTGTGCAACTCCTGCAATACAACCAGCTGTGCACCTGCTGCCGCCACCTGTTCTATATTGTGGTGCAGTTTGCTCAAATTGTGACGGATATCATTAGTGCATGTCTGTTGGATAATTCCTACTTTAATCGTTCTTTTCATACATATATTTATTAATATACACCTTCGGGATATTGCATGGTGACGCAATGCAGCGAGCCATGTTGCTTTATTAAAGCAGTGCAGTCAATACCTACTATCTCTCTTCTGGGAAATGCTTCAGCCAATACTTCTTTGGCGCGCATATCATTCACAGAATCAGCATAAGTAGGATAAAGCACAGCTTCATTCATTATCAGAAAATTGGCATAAGTTGCCGGCAAGCGATGATGTTCCTCATCATAAACAGCACTTGCCATAGGTAGCGGAAGCAGACGGTATGGCCTGCCGTCCAAAGTACGGAACGCTTTTAGTTCTTCTTCCATCATTGCCAGTTCCTTATAGTGTTCATCTTTTTCATTGGTGCACTTTACATACACAATGGTATCATCCGGACAGAAACGTGCCAATGTGTCCACATGGCTGTCTGTATCATCACCTGCCAGATAACCGTGTTTCAACCATAGAACCTGTTTTAAGTTAAATGTTTCTTTTAGAAAATCCTCCACTTCCTGTCGGTTCATTTCATTTCTGTTTTTAGCCAGCAAACATTGCTCTGTAGTCAGCAGGCTTCCTTTCCCATCACTTTCTATGGAACCTCCTTCTAAAATAAAATTCCGGCAGAAAACATATTCACCTTTCAGAACAGGATGGTGAAAATACAGTTCGTTATTAATCTGGTTATCATAATTTGCGGCAAACTTCATTCCCCAGCCATTAAAACAGAAATCCAGCAGCAGGGGAGTAGCGTCTTCTTTCAACAGGGTGATAAAAGCATGATCGCGTGCCCAAGTATCATTTGTGTTGATTTTTGATGTGACTAGTTTTTGGATATCAGCTCCATAATTATCTATACTATCTCTTATGGAATCGGGGTCTGGAGCCACAATCAACAAACTCTGACGTTTCAAAACCTCATAAGCTATCTTAAGAAAACAGTCATTCACTTCGTCCAACATGTATGCCCAGTCTGTGTCTTTATGGGGCCACGTTAGTTGAATCAAACTTTGTTTATGCCATTCGGCGGGTAAATAGGACATATTCATATTTTTAAATTTACTTCGCAAAGATATGAAATAAACTTTATAGGTTAATTAGTCATCGCTTCGTTTTTGTAACGAGCTTTTCCGTCTTTTCCATAAGAACCAGCGGAACAGTTCATCCCAAGTATTGAAATCTTTTTTATACATGAGACCTACTCCTTGAGTGGTCAGGGTAGATTTAGTAAAATAGCGGTCATTGGTCTGATTATACCCTCTCAAACGGAAATCTCCGTTTTTTGTCAATAACCATATCGCTTCAAAGTCTCCTACGAAGTTGCTATTTGCCATCACATTCTCCTTATAGCCGAAGTTTCCATTTATCATCAGCCTGTTATTCAATAACCTGCCGGACAACATAGCTTCTGCTTCCACATCTGTCCAACCTTTTTCACCGGTACTCAGGTTGGCGCCTATGTTCCAGTTTTTATTGCCCATCCATTGGGACAACATATTGTTCAGCTGACCGGAAAGTGTACTGAAGGCTAAAGAACTGGTTGCATTAGAGGATTGGTCATTATTGGCATAATCATAGGTGTAGAACTTACCAATTCCCAGCAAATAAATAATCTGTGTATTCATTTGTTCTTCCGTACTGGTAGCACTACGTACCAATTCCCGGTCTTCCTCGCTTACAGTGGGCAGTTCCAAATCGAATTTAATATCCGGATTGGATAAATTTCCAGTCAGATTCATCAGACAGTTTACCTTCACCGTACCTTGGTTGCGCGAGGGATCTACTACCAAATCACTTAAAGAAGCAGAATTAACCGTGTATACCGCCTGTAAATCAAGATTCGCCTGATAAGGGTCACCTGAGAAAGTCACCGTGCCACCTGATTTCAAGGTAAAGTCCTTGCGTATTACTTCCTGCATGCTTAGTTTATACATACCTTGATCTATGACATAGCTACCGAACATACGGAAATCACCTTTATTGAAAAAATTCACTTGCAGGTTTCCATTTCCGGTTGCTGTAATATTATCTCCCGCTACAGGATCCATGATAATTTTCATGGTAGCGCTGGGAGTTGCTTCTATCAACATGTTGATGCGGAGATCCATAGGAGGTCCGTCGTCCTCTTTAGTCTTACGCACATTAGAGTGGTGGTAAAGATTGGTTTCCACATTATCGTGAATGCGCTTGGGGGTTTTGTCTACAAAAGTGATAAACTGATTGCTCGCTGCTTCCGTGGTTACTCCGGTTATATAAGTGAAGCTGGTATTGTTGCCTGTGGTCAGTGAAGCGTCCACTGTCATCGCATTATTTCCACCATCCAGTACCACATTTCCTGTACCATATACTTTTCCGTAAAAAGGCATATTCCCGGCTTCGTAGGTATTGTACATCAACAGGTTGTTGCCTCGTATATTGAAATGGTACATCAGATTTTTCAGCTTTGTGTGATGCAGATAACCATTTACCAGTCCGTCATGTCCCTCACGGTCATAGACTTTTACATTCCTGAAATCCAGACTGCCCGAAGATATATGTATGGAGTCATCCCGGATTTGGAAATAGGTGTTCAACACATCAATTTTAGCATCCATTTTGGCCCTCACTTCACCTTCCAGATCCAAATGCTTGAAATCGCCATATAAACGGACATTTCCGTTGACACGGCCATTTATTTCACTGAAAATTCCTTCTATAAAAGGTTGTAAGAATCCCAGATTGGTACTATCTGCCCGAATCGACAGATCAAGACCTTTTAACTTGGGAGAGACATACCCTGTCACATGAGTGGAGGAAATTCCTTTTTCCGCTATTTGGGCATCCAGTCGTACTCCGCCCAATTCCTTATCCCATACACCTGCAATGTCGGCTTCTCCTAATAAAGAACGGTTCAGACAGAATTTGTGCACATTCAGACGGGTCCGCATCACCGGGTTCTTCATGACACTTTTCAGATGAACCTTTCCGGTTACAAGTCCGCCGAACTCTACATCGTCAAACTGCACAATATCCAGTACATAGTCCAGCTTGATATTTCTCAAATCCACCCGGCAGGAATCACTTTCCTTCTTGGTCAGTTTACCATCTATCCTTAAATACTGGTCCTCATGTTCAAACAGGAAATTGTCAATGAATACGCGTCCCGAATCTATGGCGATATGCGAGGGATGAATGTTCCATACCGTATCATTCAGCACTACTTTTGTGGGCTGTATGTTTATATCTGCCTGAAGAATAGGGTGGGGACCTTCCGTTTTGAAGAAACGGGTATCGGCGGCAAATTTACCACCGTAAGTCACATCAGTATTGTTCCCCCAGTTAATTGTTGTTTCCAAATGATCGTTTTTGGCATTGGCTTCCACCGAGAAGTTAAGCATTGCACCACTTTTCATCAGCATACCGCCTCGCAGTGAACATTTGAATCGGTCGGAAGGATTCTCACAAAATAAAACGCCCGAATCATAACGTGTTCCATTGTATCTGAATTCCGGAAAATGTCCTTCTACGTGCAACTTTTCCTCGCCGTCGTTAAAATATCCTTTTAAAGATGCCGGCAGGTATAATTCCAATGGAATCTGAAATAATTTGGATAGCACTTCGGCATTTTCCAGGCAGATATCAAACTGGAAGTTATTGTGAGGCTCAGGCATATTATCCTTTATAGTCAGTAAGGACGGAATATAGCGTTGTACCGTCTTTACCACGCTGGCCGGAATGGTGTGGTAGGAATAGTCACCTCGTATCACCGCTGTCATGAAGGATGAATTTATGCGCAACTCTTTTTCACCGCTTACCTGTCCGGCTGTAATAGTCAGATTATCAAGAAAACACCCTCCTTCATCGGGAGCGTTTAATTGCAGGCTGTCCAATGAAATGCGCCCGTTCATGTCGTCAATGGATTTGCCGGTGAAATCAGCAGTGAGACCCAGTGAAATACTGGCATTCTCATATTTGTCCGACAGATGGAGGTCGTGAGGGCGCAGGTTCTTTACGGATGCCTTCAGGTTAAAGTCAGGGATTGTTTTGGTAACATTGAAATTACCGTCTATCTGGACAGAACCGTTTGCGTCGTCCATGGATAAGCGCCCGTTAAAGCCTCCGTCCTTATATACGCCATCCAACATGATATTTTCATATTGATATTGACTATATTCAAAGGAAGATATGATTCCTTTGATGTATGATTCCGGATATCGGTTCTTATAGTTGAAACCTTTCAGTTCCACATTGAAATCCACCTTGCCGAATTTCTTTTCCTGATTAAGTAATTTTCCCAAATCCAGGTCTGCACTCGCCACACTACCCGAATAGGTTCTGCTCATACTTTGTTCATCAATGCTCATCATCACGTCCGTTTTCACCATGCCTGCCCCTGTATGGAACAAGCCTGTCAGTGTGAGATCATGCAGATAGCCCGCCGCTTCCCCGTTAAAACGAATATAGTCCAAACGTTGCAAAATGGGAGGAACCTTTCCCGTCAGGTTCGTCATCAGAACGTTTATGCCCTCTTTTGTCATGGTCAAGTTACCCAGTTTGCCGTAAATGTACATATCCATGCCTGCATCCCAGTTACTTAAGGCAGCTTCCCCTGCAATCATCAATCCGTGGTGGTTAGTCAGCCGCAGGGTGGGGCAGTCCAAATGTTTGCCGTGACCGGAGAAAACCAGATTTAGATCCAACGGTTCTTCAAAGCGTGACAAGGCAGGCACAAAAGGAGCCAAATCTTTCAGTATAACGGAAGCCTTCAAAGAGCCGTCATATCTTACATTTTCTGTCATTTGGGGCAATTCGGGCAGGCTGTCATACTTCAAGGTCAGACTGTCTATCTTTAAAGCAGTATTTGAAAGCTCCACACCAAAATCCTTAATATCCAAACGTTTATTGTTGGCTGTAACTTTCATGGCGAACTTCTGCAATGAAAAACCACATTGTTCGTCAAAGCTGACCCGCCGGATGGCGGCATTCAACGAGTCGCTGCGCAATGCCTTCAGTGAAAGCGTTGCAGCGAGATTCTTCACCGATAGATGATGGGCATTGAACTTTCCGGGAGTTTCCGGTTCCGATAATATATCGTATGTCACTCTGCCACGCCTTATCAGCACGGAATTAATTCGTAAATCCAAATTAGATTTTGTTTTAACCGTATCTTTGGACGCGAAAGCGTCTAACACAAACTGGAAATTAGGGGCAGATTCCGGAGTTTCCCGGTTCAAATTGACCGTAAATCCAAAAAGCTGGACACTGCTGATGGTGACTTTACCGTTCAATAAAGGCAGAAGGTCGAATTTTGCCGATAAGCGGGCTACTTTCAGCATCTCCTGGTTCTTCCGGTCATGCAAAAGGACATCTTCCACAATGATACGGTTCAGCAAACCCATATCAATCCGTCCTACAGAAACCTCCGTATTCAGTATGTTTTTTAATTCCTTAGTTACAAAAACAGATAATTTGCCCTGGACATACGGTATGTTCAGCAGCACAATTATTCCCAGGTAGACACCAATCAGTGTACCTAGCAGAATACGCACAGTGTATTTAAGACTCTTACTAGAAATCATTGTTTATTTTGGGCTAACAAAAATACGAATAACGTATGACGTAGCCCAAAATAAACGATTTTTTTTACTTGTTTTTATGCAATCTTTTCAACTCGAAGGAGAAAATGACACGGAAACATCCGATAATAAGGAAAGTGATGGACAGCATATAGAGCACGGTAACAGCACCAAGTCCAGGTTGCCAGATGATAGCCATAGAGCAAAGAATAGCCAGAATGCCAAACACCAGATACCACCCCCAGTCCTTTGTGCCATAGCGTTTCAAATCTGTGGAATAGCCACACAATGTAAACCCTCTGAACATCAGCCAGAAAGCAACAATAAACGGAATCAGTTCCATGCTGACCAACGGATAGAATACCAGATAAATACCTATCAGTAAATCAATAATACCTCCGGCAAGATACCATCCCCAACTACTGATTGTTTTTTTGTTTCCGGCAGCAAAAAAGACTTCCAGAATGCCACTGACCAGAATCGAGATACTGAAGATGACACTCAGTGCCACATAACTGCTCACAGGAGCGAACAATAAGCATAGTGCTACCGCAATGTAGAGCAAGCCCAGCAACAGGGACATCCACCAATTTTTTACAGCGTAGCCTAAGCCACCAACTAATTCATTCATATTTGTTAAGTTTTAGGTTATAATTTGAACTAATAACGCCCCCCTTGCAAAAAGGTTTACCTGCAAATACAAAAAAAGTCTTTAAATACCGCCGATTGACTTTTAGAACTCAAAAAATATTCCGAACTTTGCACGCTGAAAACCAAATTGATAGTTCTATTTACATTTTGAATAAAAATTGAATAAAAAAAGAATGAAAGATAACAAAATCCCTTCACCGTTAGTATCCCTTTTACCCGTATTCGTACTTATTTTATTATTGTTTGTCACTATCCGTACATTTGGAAGTGATGCCTTGTCCGGTGGCAGCCAAGTCTGTCTGCTAGTGGCTACAGCAGTTTGTGTGCTGATAGGTATGGCGGGATTCCGTCGTCCGTGGAAGGACTTCGAACTGGCTGTCACCAATAATATAGCCGGGGTAAGTACCGCACTTATTATCTTGCTGATCATCGGAGCTTTGTCCGGAGCATGGATGGTCAGCGGTGTAGTCCCTACATTAATATATTATGGCATACAGGTTATTCATCCTCATTTTTTCCTGGTATCCACTTGCATTATTTGTGCGGTAGTATCTGTCATGACAGGCAGCTCATGGACTACCATCGCCACTATCGGCATCGCACTGATGGGAATAGGGAAGGCGCAAGGTTTCGGTGAAGGTTGGATTGCAGGTGCGATTATCTCCGGAGCCTATTTCGGTGATAAAGTTTCTCCGCTTTCGGATACCACCATTCTGGCATCGTCCGTAACGGATACACCGCTGTTCACTCACATCCGTTACTTGATGATTACCACCGTTCCATCACTTGTCATCACTTTGATAATCTTTACCATAGCCGGATTGTCACATGAAGCCACTGATACCGGCCATATCGCCGAATACACCCGTATATTGAGTGATAAGTTCCATATTTCATGGTGGTTGATGATTGTCCCCGTTGTCACAGCGATACTGATTGCACGTAAAGTGCCTTCCATCATCACTCTATTTGTTTCTACGGCTCTGGCTACCGTCTTTGCCTTGATTTTCCAGCCCGGACTATTATGCGAAATCGCCGGACAAGGAGTCGAAGGGATTGCCGCCTTGTTCAAAGGAGGAATGGGAATGCTTTATGGTGGAACCCAATTGGAAACCGGTAATGCGGAAATAAACGAACTGATATCCACTCGCGGAATGGCGGGTATGATGAATACCATCTGGCTGATTATCTGCGCCATGTGTTTCGGAGGGGCGATGACAGCCGGAGGAATGCTCGGCAGTATCACTTCTGTCTTTGTACGTTTTACGAAAAAGCGGGTAGGAATGGTGTCATCCACAGTTGCATCGGGCTTGTTCCTGAATCTTGCTACAGCAGATCAATATATATCCATTATCCTGACGGGTAATATGTTTAAAGACATCTATAGTGCAAACGGTTATGAAAGCAAACTGCTGAGCCGCACGACGGAAGATTCTGTTACAGTCACTTCGCCATTGATACCCTGGAATACATGCGGTATGACACAGGCTACTATCCTTAGTGTTCCCACCATTGTGTATCTGCCTTACGCATTCTTTAACATTATCAGTCCCTTGATGAGTATCACAATTGCTATACTGGGATATAAGATAAAGAAAAAAGCAGAACAGCCGGGCCTGTCATAATAATGATAGGATCTGATGATTATATATCTTTCACGTGAAAGATTAGCAGGGTTCAAAAATAACTTGTACATTTACCCACCCTAATAAATCATTTTATATTTTTACAATAATATGAAGAAACACATCACATTCGCTCTTATGTTTGCGGCTGCATTGACAGCCCAGGCACAACAGGGAGGCATTTCAGGTGAAATGCTGAATCAAATCAAACAAAGTTATAAGGCAACTCCTGCCGACAAAGCCATCCGTAACGCCTTAGGCGGAACAAGTATCAACACGTTGGCATTGAACCAGGAGAACCGTGCCGATTTTGATACGGAGTTTTCACACAAGGTGCTATCCAAGGGAATAACCGACCAACAATCTTCCGGTCGTTGCTGGCTTTTTACCGGACTGAACGTACTCCGCAGCCAGATGATTGCCAAATACGGACTGGATGAGATGGAGTTCTCACAGAACTACTGCTTTTTCTACGACCAATTAGAAAAAGCAAACTTATTCTTACAGGGAATCATTGATACCAGTGGAAAGCCCATGGACGATAAAATGGTGGAATGGCTGTTCAAGCATCCCTTAAGCGATGGTGGACAATTCACAGGAGTATCGGATATTATAGAGAAATACGGATTGGTTCCCAAGAGTGCAATGGTGGAAACTTTCAGCAGTGAGAATACCGGAAAGATGAGTAGTCTGATAGGACTGAAACTGAAGGAATTTGGTTTACAACTACGCGAAGCCGCCGCTACCGGAGCGAAGCCGGCCGAACTGGAAAAGAAAAAGACAGAAATGCTGGGAACGGTTTATCGTATGCTGGTGCTGACCCTTGGCGAACCTGTTTCCACCTTTACATGGAGTCTGAAGGGTGGGGAAGCGAAAGAATATACTCCGGTGTCTTTCTATAAAGAGTTTTTGGGAAATGATTTGACCAATAACTATGTAATGCTGATGAATGATCCCAGCCGCGAGTTTTATAAATGTTATGAAATAGATTTTGACCGTCACCGTTATGATGGCAAGAATTGGACTTATGTAAACTTGCCGATAGAGGATATTAAAGAAATAGCCATAGCTTCCATCAAGGACAGTACCATGATGTATTTTTCTTGTGATGTAGGCAAGTTCCTTGATAGTAAACGTGGCTTGCTGGACCCTGATAATTATGATTACGAATCATTGATGGGAACTACTTTCGGTATGGACAAGAAACAACGTATCCAAACTTTCTCCAGTGGCAGCAGTCATGCCATGACCTTGATGGCGGTGGACTTGGATAAAGCGGGAAAGCCGAAAAAATGGATGGTGGAAAACAGTTGGGGCAGTGCCAGTGGATACAGAGGACACCTTATCATGACAGATAAATGGTTTGATGAATATATGTTCCGTGTGGTGGCAGAAAAGAAATATGTTCCTGCCAAGGTGCTGGATATTTTAAAACAGAAACCAATCCGTCTTCCGGCATGGGACCCGATGTTTGCTGACGAAGAATAAGCGTTATCTCTCTACATTGTGTATAATTTAAGCGGACTGTACAGAAAAGAAAGACTGTACAGTCCGTTTTTTTATTCTAAGGCATTGTGTATGTCTGTCATTTTTACTTCTCTCTTGCAAAAAGAAACATAATAGGGAAAATAGGTTTGTTGCAGTGATGAGTTATTGTATAATAGGCTTGCAGAAAGGTGTTTCTTGCATATTTAGGTATAATAAAAAATGGGAATCTCTTCGTAAGAGAACCCCATTTCTGTGCAAATATAGCCCATATTTGCTTTAAACGCAATTTTTTGTTCCAGAAAAATAAGAAAAAGTTGCAAACAGGCGCATCTCGTTTATAAAAACAGCATACGACAAAACCAGTAAATATTCAATTATCAGAGATCTAACTTGACTTTGGGGTTCTCTTACGAAGAGAACCCCAAAATATAGAGGATATCTGATAGCAAATCTGTTCCTCTTTTTCAAATAAAGGTATGATAAAATGTAATGTTTTGATGGGAACAACGAATGACAATCAAGACATAACGAGCGAAGCGCCTAAGTTACTGCTCTGCAGTTCAATCGCTTCTGCTTCAGACCCGGGGTCAAATGCAGTAACCAAGCCACAGGCTGGAATAGGGAAAGAACACCCTGAACTCTCGTGGTACTATATGTATCTTCCTTATAAGGAACTGAAGCGTTATATTGCAGTCTTCAGTGGCAGAAAAGCAGTAAAGCTCCGTACTTCGGAAGGGATAACCGAGGAATGTTACTTCTGTTTCAAAGTATTTTCTTATACCGAGGCAGGTCATCGGAAACGTTTCGAACAGTGTGGTTATACCAAACAAGAGTATGCTGCTCGCCGTGAATCCGCCAGAATCGTGAAGGAAGCCTTTTCCACCGGTTCTGCCTCACAACTCAATGCCCTGACAGATGAAAAGGAAGTACAAGGTAGCGGTTGGTTATTTGTGTGCGCTCCTTTGGAGCAACTTCAGCGCATCTTGTCTGCCATGCTCCCCCGCCAATATCTGGTAACGGACTACGTAACCCATCGTGCTGCGGTTATTCCCCAGTGTCAGATGGAGGAATTCATCTATCTATATGAATCCATGCCCTACAACATTGAACTGTTGAACCGTCCTTTGGAGGCTTATCTTCAGAAGAAGCAACGTATTCGCATTACCGGCGGTATTTTTCATGGTAAGGAGGGGTGCATTATGCGGCTGCATCGAAATACAAGGTTAGTGTTCGCTTTTGGAAATATGACGGTGGCTATCAGCTATCTTCATGCTTTTCCGTTCGAGAAAGTGGACTAGGATACATATTATATTCCCTATTTAACTGAATGACAATAATATGTCCAATTCCTTAAAACAAGTAGCGACCAAGGGGGTTCTCTGGAGTTCGATAGAACGCTTTTCTGTGCAAGGTATTCAGTTTGTAATCATGATTATCATGGCCAGACTGCTAACTCCGGAGGATTACGGCCTTGTCGGAATGCTGACCATATTTTTGGCTGTTTCCCAATCATTGATAGACAGTGGATTTTCCCAGGCCTTGATACGTAAACAAAACCGGACAGAAGTAGATAATTCTACTGTGTTTTATTTCAATATAGCTGTCGGTCTTGCGCTTTATCTGTTATTCTATATTTCCGCGCCTTGGGTGGCGGATTTTTATGGACTTCCCGAACTTTCTTTAGTGATGAGAGTGGTATGTCTGGGTATAATCTTTAACTCACTGGCTGTAGTCCAGCGTGCACTACTGACAGTCAGGATAGATTTCAAGACCCAGGCAAAGGCATCATTGATTGCTGCTGTTATCTCCGGTATGGCAGGTATCATATTGGCTTATACAGGATTTGGCGTATGGGCATTGGTATGCCAGCAACTGGTCAATCTGGGGATAAACACCTTGTTATTATGGATCTTTTCAAAATGGAAGCCCATGAGAACCTATTCCTGGAAATCTTTCAGGGAATTGTTCTCCTTTGGCTCCAAACTGTTGGCGTCCGGTCTGCTGGATACCACTTACAACAATATTTATCCCATTGTCATAGGCAAGGTCTTTTCCGCCGGTGATTTGGGACATTATACACGGGCCCAACAATTCTCTGTTTTCCCCTCTTCCAATATTACAGGGATACTGCAACGTGTGACTTATCCCGTGCTTTGCAGCATACAAAATGATATTGACAGATTACGGGGAGTTTATCGTAAATTTCTCAAATTGTCCGCTTATGTGGTCTTTCCTCTTATGACAGGACTTGCAGCGGTTTCTTTTCCGTTTATCCGGATTGTGTTGGGTGAGAAATGGATATTCTGTGCGGTTCTGCTTCAAATCATCTGTTTCTCGATGATGTGGTATCCCATTCATGCCATCAATCTGAACCTGTTACAGGTACAGGGACGTTCCGATCTTTTCCTCCGGTTGGAAATTATCAAGAAGGCGATAGGAATCAGCATCCTTTTCCTGACCATTCCTCTAGGTCTGAAAACCATGTGCTTTGGGGGAGTGGTAAGCTCCCTTCTTTGCCTGGTAATCAATACCTTTTATACAGGAAAGCTGATACAAGTCGGTTTTATTATGCAGATGCGCGATTTGTTTCCCACTCTGGTGGTTTCCTTGCTGATGTTTGTCCTTGTGCTTTCCCTTCAGTGGATGACTGAGAATCTGTATGCCCAGTTGCTGGGCGGTATCATTTTGGGCAGTGGGTTTTATCTGGCTGTAACAAGGATTCTCCGCTTTCAGGAACTACAGGAACTGTTCTCATTGTTCTCAAAAAGATAAATTTAAAAAAAATGATATGGATAAAAGTTTGATAACAGTAACGTCTCCGTTACTGCCGGACCTTGACGATTTTCACGCAATGCTCAAGGAAATTTGGGCGAGCAAGTGGATAACAAACAACGGTTCTTTTCATAAGCAACTGGAAAAGGAACTGGCTGCTTATCTGAAAGTACCTTTTATCAGTCTTTTCACCAATGGGACACTGCCATTGATAACAGCTTTGCAGGCTTTGAGAATAACGGGAGAGGTGATAACCACCCCTTATAGTTTTGTGGCTACCACCCATGCCCTTTGGTGGAATGGTATTACTCCGGTCTTCGTGGATATCGACCCGTCTACAGGTAATATGGATCCGGATAAGATAGAGGCTGCCATTACACCCAGAACGACGGCCATTATGCCGGTTCATGTATATGGAAAGCCCTGTGATACCGTGCGTATTCAGGAGATAGCCGATAAGTATGGCTTGAAAGTCATTTATGACGCGGCCCATGCGTTTGGTGTGGAAGTAAACGGTGAAAGCATTCTGAATGCGGGGGATATGTCCACACTCAGTTTCCATGCCACCAAGGTTTATAATACGATAGAGGGTGGTGCTTTGGTCATGCACGATGAACAGACCAAGAAACGTATAGACTATCTGAAGAATTTTGGCTTTGCTGATGAGGTGACCGTGGTTGCTCCGGGTATAAACAGTAAAATGGATGAAGTACGTGCTGCATACGGACTGCTGAATCTGAGGCAGGTGGATTCCGCCATTGCTGCACGTCGTCAGGTTGCCATAAAGTACCGTGAAGCGTTGAGTGGGGTGAATGGTATCACATTCTTTGATGATATGCCGGGCGTGAAGCACAACTATTCATACTTCCCCATTTTTATAGATGCAGAGAAATATGGTATGACTCGTGATGAACTTTATTGCAAGATGAAAGAGCATAATGTGTTAGGCAGACGATATTTCTACCCTTTAATTAGTGATTTTTCTACATATAGGGGATTGTCTTTAGCTTCTAAAAGTTTACCTAATGCGCGTAAAATGGCTGATTCTGTTATTTGTTTACCCATGCATCATGTGTTGTATAAAAATGAGGTAGAACGGGTTTTAGATATAATAACTGAGCCTTATTAAGTTCATGTTGATTTTAGTAGAGATGTATTTCAATTAAAATTCGTCTTTATTGATACCAACTTGATAATGTAAACAAGTGTAATAAATGAATTTGTCCGATTCCGATGAGTAAAAAGAAAATATTAATGCTGGGAGGTTCTGCCCAGCAAGTAATTGCTATAAAAACTGCTAAGCAATTAGGTTATTATACCGTACTTTGCGATTACCTTCCTGACAATCCGGGACAATATGAGGCAGATAAATTTTATGCAGTCAGCACTACGGATGCAGATGCTGTGTATCGGATAGCTCGGGAAGAAAAGGTAGATGGTATACTTGCATACGCATCTGATCCTGCCGCACTTCCTGCTGCAATGGTGGCGGAAAAGTTAGGCCTTCCCACCAATCCTTCAGAGTCCGTCGCGGTATTGGGTGTAAAACATAAGTTTCGGCAGTTTTTGGCAGAACATGGTTTTGCATGTCCTAAAGTTTATACGTTCCATCCCGATGACGATATGGAGGAGATAAAAGTTGCAGTTAAGGATTTTTCTTTTCCCGTTGTCGTCAAGCCTACAGATTCGTCCGGTTCCAAAGGTGTATCGATATTAAAAGATACACAGGATTTGGATAAAGCTATCGGTGAGGCTAATAGTTACTCTCGTAATAAAACGCTTATCATTGAAGAGTTCATTGAAAGTAGTTTTCCAACTGTCATAGGAGGGGATATCTTTGTATGGAACGGTAAGATCATCCTTTACGGAGAAATGTCCTGCCTGCGGGATGATGATGGAAAAGGACTCATCCCTATAGGAAAAAAAAAGCCTAGTGGTTTGAATAACAAGCAGGTAAAACGGGTCCATCATGAGCTTCAACGATTGATATCCATGCTTGACATCCGGTTTGGCGAGATGAATATCGAACTCCTTCTTGACAGGAATGATAATGTGCATTTTCTTGAAGTCGGTCCACGTGCCGGGGGCAATATGATACCGCTTCAATTATCAGATGCTTTTGGAACAGACCTAGTAAAAGCAAATGTTCTTGTTGCAATGGGAGAGAATCCTCAGATTGAAGGAATACCCCGAGAGGGCTGTTTCGTTACATACGTTCTGCACAGCCATAAAGACGGAATATTTGCCGGAGTGGATTTTTCAAGCGAGATAGCACCATATATCTATCGCAAGGTCATTTACAAGCAGAAGGGAGAACCGGTGGAAATATTTAACGGTGCAGGAAAAGCCATAGGCATCATTTTTCTTCATTTTCACAATGAGAAACAAGTGGAGGATTTCTGTGAGCGTAAAGATGAATTTGTAAAAGTAATACTCGGCAAATGAAAAAGCTGGCTGTAATAGGTGCTTCTACCGGACAATACCAACTCTGTTTGAAAGCAAAAGAAATGGGAGTGGAAATCTATTGTTTCGCTTGGCCGCAAGGTGCGGTGTGCAAAGACATTGTGGATCATTTTATTCCCATTTCAATTTTTGAGATGGATGAAATTGTAAAACGGTGCAGGGAAATCGGAGTGGAAGGAGTTGTAACCAATGCTTCCGAAAGGTGCGCGGCGGTACAACATTATGTGGCGGAGCAATTGAATTTGCCTTGCACACCGTATATGACATTCCAAAAAATACAGAATAAGGATTTTGTGCGTGAGGCCACTAAGGGAATTAAAGGATTAGGCAAGGTAAATGTGTCTAAAGGAAAGGTTGTCGAACTTTTAGAAAGTCAGCCTCGCCCGTTTGTATTGAAACCTTGCAGAGGCTCGGCAAAGCGTGGAGTCAACTTCATTTCCAAGAATACAGTATTAGAGGATGATATTGTCTGGTCGGATGAATTATTTTTGGCAGAACAATATATATCCGGTCAGGAATATTCGGTTGAATCCATATCCTGGAACGGGCATCATGATGTCATTCAAATTACTGAGAAAGTCAGTACAGGTGCTCCCCATTTTGCAGAGATGGAGCATCATCAGCCCGGAATCATTTCAGAAGCGGCAAAAAGGAAAGTTTACAGTCTGATACCTCAGATATTAACGGCAGTGGGTTATGTCAACGGTGCGTCTCATGTGGAAATCAAAGTGGATGCCCAAGATAATGTATACTTGATAGAGGTCAACCCGAGAGGAGGAGGTGATTTCATCTCCAATACGTTGGTCGGGCTTTCTACGGATTGTGATTATTTGAAAGAAATGATCCGTGTGGCTTTAGGATGTTATGTCTCACGGACAATACATCACAAGGCATTTTCCGGGGTTTATTTCCTAGCTTCCCAATCCTCTCGTCTGCTTCCTTGGTTTGAGAAGGAAGAATCTTGGATGTATGAGAAATACAAAAAGGATGGTATTCTGGTGGAGGCGAACTCCAACTATGATCATGGCGGCTACATTATTTATAAAAGTAACAAACGGATAAACATATAGAAATATGAAAACAATTATGGTCTTTGGAGCAACAGGGTTGCTGGGTGCTTATATATCGTTGCATTTTCATGGGAAGGGATGGAAGGTGATAGCTGTCGGACGGCGTAAAAGCGATAACGGTTTTTTTGCCGGCTATGGCATTCCTTACTATTCGGTGGACATCATAATGAAGGATGAGTTTGGTAAATTGCCTAAGGACCATATTGATGTGGTAGCGCATTTTGCAGGTGATTTGCCGGCATCAATGGAAGGTTATGATGGAATCAGATATATTGATTCGATATTAAAAGGCACTTACAATGTACTGCAATTCATGCACGAGAATGGTATTCCCAAAATCATATTTCCACAATCACTGTTCGATATCAGTTACCTTTTCGGCAGTAAGACACCTATTCCTGCAGATTCAGTACGTAAAGCTCCGCTTGAAGGAGACCATGCGATGTATGTTGTTTGCAAAAATGCCGCTGTTGACGTCATTGAACATTTTTATAAAGTATGGGGTATCAAACGGTTCATTTTGCGATTGTCACGTGTGTATGCTTACCATCCCAATCCTTACACTTACCGAGAGGGTAATAAGGTAATGGTATCGGATCGCTTGTTAATGAAATGGGCGGAAGAGGGAAAGCCTATTGCCATTTGGGGAGAACCTGACAGATTATTGGAAACTTGTGCGATGCCCGATTTTTTGCAGATAGTGGAGAAGTGTGCCGATTCCGAACTGGATGGAGGGTTATATAACATTGGCAGTGGCGGAAGTACCCTTGACGAGCGTGTTCATGGTATCGTGGATGTATTTTCCCCTTCTTGTCGTAAGTCTGCTATTTCTTATGCGCCCGAAAAACAATCGGCACGACAATTCGTATTAGATATTTCCAAGACAAAATCAGAACTAGGATACATGCCTCGATATTCATGGAAAGATTACTGTGAATGGTTTAAGGAAGAACGGAAACAGCAACGTTTTGCCAAACTTTGGGGTAAAGAGGAAGATTACAAATAAGTAACTATTTAATGAAGCGAATGGATAAATACTTTGGCATGTCTCCACGAATAGCCCGTTGGAAACTAAATAATGGTTTTGAGAACTTGTTAGGGAAATGGGCGGATAAATCAGAATGGGGGAAACGGTTATATGTCTTTTACTATCAATTGTTTGATGCAAAATACTATGTAGGAGGAAGACCTTTTATAAATAAGCAACTTGACACCTTCAAAGCCGATTGGAAAGGGTTGCGGCGTAAGGATGTTGCACGTGATATGATTTATTGCTTGCATCGTTTCGGAATTAATTTTCAAGATTATTGGATTTATGGGTTTGTAAATAAGAGCCACTATTGCCGAACTTCTTTTGTGCCTGACAAATTGCGTTATCATTATTGTGATATTTTGAATGCTCCCGGAATCTTGCCGTTAATGACAGATAAATATGCTTGCTATCAAAAATATAAAGAGTTTTTCAAGCGTGAAGTGTTGGGATGTTATCAATTGGATGACCAAGATACTTTTCTAGCATTTGCAGACAGGCATGAGCGTTTTATTTTCAAACCGTTGACGGAACATTCGGGACACGGTATTAGGATAATTTCCGTAAAGGATGAAGATATGGAACTTCTGTTTACAGAGCTGATAAGCAAGGGACCGTTTATCGTGGAAGAACTTATTGTACAGGGAAAAGAAACGGCATTGATGCATCCAGCATCAGTCAATTCATTCAGGGTAGCGACATTTGTAGTGGACGAAGAAGTTCACATTTTCGGTATTACATGGCGTATCGGCGTCGGGAATGCAGTGATGGATAATGCAGGGGCAGGTGGCATTTATGCAAGTGTAAATCCTGTTCATGGATTTGTTCAAACGGATGCAATGAATTATCGAGGAGAACATTATAGCATCCACCCCAATTCAAAAGTACGGATAATCGGTTACCAATTGCCTGAATGGGGTGAAGCTTTGTCTTTGATAAAAGCTATGGCGACCAAAGTAAAAGGAACTACCTTGATAGCATGGGACATTGCATACAGTGATAAGGGCTGGCTGATGGTGGAAGCCAATGAAAATGGTGATTGGAGTATTATACAATCCAATAAACAAGAAGGAAAGAAAGCGGAACTTCATTCATATATGGATCGGTATTTTAAAAATGATAAATAAGAGGATGAAATAATGAGCACATTTACACCCAAAGAAAAGGAGCGGATTTTTATAAAGCGTACACAGGATTTATGGCCACAAAATTGGGCTGGTTATCTTGAACTTATCAAGCACGAAACTTGGAGTAAGGATGAACTTCAGGATTATAATTTTAAACAACGTATCCGTATTCTCACATTTGCTTATGAGAATACGGAGTTTTATAAGAAACTCTATGATGATGCTGGAATGAATCCACAGGATATCAAAACTGAAAAAGATTGGAATGCTGTGCCTGTTGTTACAAAACAAATGATTGCTGAGCATTCAAGAGAGATAGAAGTTCGAAATGATGTGGAGAAATATGGATTTGTGGCAAACACAGGTGGTTCCACAGGAAAACCGCTCAGAGTATTTCGAGATAAACGTCATTTCTGGCAAGCTCCTTTTTGGCGTTTTTATGGGTGGCATGTAGGGCGCAAATGCGGTCATCCATTGGCGGATGTTCCTATATGGGGTATGGATCAAGCTTATTTGGACAGGAGTCAGTATCGATTCACATCGGATGAGTTGAAACAGCGAACTATAAATTTTTGGCCGATTCAGTATTATTATCTCAGTCCGTATCAGGAATTTGCAGAGCAGGCACTTAACTTTGTTAATGAAACCGCTAAGTCCCCTCTAGTAAGATTATATGCTTATGCAGGAGCTATTTTTGTTTGCTGATTATTGTCTTCAGAATCACTTACAAATTCCTAATGTTGCATTTGTAGAAGTTTGCGCTTCTCCTGTGAATCAAATAATCCGTGATAAAGTTCAAAAAGCATTCGGATGTAATGTTTTTGATTTTTACGGGTCAAATGAAATGGGCCCAATGGCTGTAGAATGTATGCATAGTGGTGAAGATCATCATTTGCATGTGCTTAACGATTTATTGCACATAGAATTACTTTCTGACACTGGAGCACCTGTTGAAGGTGAGGATATTGGCAACACTGTTGTCACCTCATTCACAAATAGAGTTTTTCCGTTTGTAAGATACGACCATGGTGACAGGACACATTGGATTAATAAATCATGTGAATGTGGATTGCCTTTTCCCTGTATTGCACCAGTTAAAGGCAGAGTTTCTGATTATTTGTCTACTCGCTCAGGAATGCGTCTTGACGGCGTTGGATTTAATGAAATTTTTGATTTTTATCCAGAGGCCGTGCGGCAGTTTCAGTTCCGGCAAAGTGAAGATGGTGTTGTTTCTCTTCTTGTTGTACCCAATAAGGAGTATTCCATGTATAGGGACGAAATAAATCAGGTCTTTTCCAAATTACAACAGGATTTTGACAGTAAGATAAATTTTACACTTCATTATGTAGAATCTATCGCATACGAAGGAGGAAAAATGCGTTATATTATTCATGAATAATATTGTAATTAATAATAGATGTTTAATAATTCTATGAGTTCAGAGCCGATATTTGTAACAATACTTTGCCTTACTTATAATCATGAATCATATATCCGTCAATGCTTGGATGGATTTGTAATGCAGCAAACAAATTTTCGTTTTGAAGCAATTGTACATGATGATGCTTCTACTGATAGTACAACTGATATAATACGAGAATATGCGGAGAAATATCCAGATATTATAAAACCTATTTATGAAACAGAAAACCAGTATTCAAAACATGATGGATCACTGAGACGTATTATGACTGCTGCTGTTCATGGCAAATATATTGCTCTTTGTGAAGGTGATGATTACTGGACTGATCCATTAAAACTACAGAAGCAAGTAGATATATTAGAAAATAATGATAATTGTAGTTTAGTAATTTCTAATGGAATAATACATAATGAGCGAACATCGATAAATAGGGTAATTAACCCGTTGGGAAGGATACAAACAGGATTTGTAGATGATTCAATTTTGTTGAAAGAAAGCGGAGGACTTATTCCAACTTGCTCTATGATGTACAGATCGAGCGATATTAATATGCCAGAATTTTTTCATCAAGCTCCTGTTGGAGATAGACCATTAAGAATGTGGCTTATATTGAGAGGTAAGTCTTTTTATTTTAATGAGGCTATGGTTACATATAGGGCTCAATCGATAGGATCGTTTACTCAAAGAGTGCACCATTCTCTTGAATATGCTCAAAACATACTTAATGGTATGAATCGTTTTTTTGATGATTATAACGAATTTACTCATTATAAGTATTTTACGGAGATTCAGTATATGAAAGATCGGGAGTATTATTTATATTTGATAAGAATAGGTTCGTATAAATGTTGTTTGAATACTCCTTTTTATAAATCAATGGATTTTCTAAAGCGCATTAGAATATTTTTTAGTCTTACATATAAGCAGATGAAATTGAAAAGATAACATTAAACATTTATGGAAAGACAATTTTATGTGAAGTTTCAAATTGCAATAGTCCGTTAAACTTTAAATTAACATTGTACAGCAATAGTTGCAAATTTTCCATAGCTTTCGGTTTATTTCCTCATCAGACTTTAATTTATGAAATAGAACGTTGCATGAGAAAGAAATGCTGTTTAAATTACAAAATATTGGCAAACTCGTTTCTATTTAACGTGAGTTCGAAATAAGAATAAATATATTTCACTTATAATTAGAAACATAGCGATAAAAGTATTAAATTTATAGTGCTGAATTATAACATTTAAACGATTACCACTATGT
>SKEA01000650.1_pt1 | contig 29993 bp, 26 predicted proteins | sample 4826601 | NCBI WGS metagenome assembly SKEA01 (sample SAMN11008821, study PRJNA524170) | human gut metagenome | biome: Human fecal sample; material: Feces; isolation source: fecal sample from pouch patient p13, p53 | host: Homo sapiens | place: Israel: Tel-Aviv | collected 2016-07-06 | reverse complement strand
ATATCGTTGGTTCTAAGGGGATTCCAGCAAAATATGGTGGATTTGAGACCTTTGTTGAGAAGTTGACAGAGTTCCAACAAGACAAAGATATCCAATATTATGTAGCTTGTATGCGGGAAAACTCTGCAAAATCAGACATTACAGCAGATGATTTTCAAACTTCGCAACAGAACCCTAAAAAGAACTCCCTAACTGTCGTGGCTACTTTGTTTAGTCTAAACACTTTGAATAGTCCTACAAGCTCATAGTTTCCCTTTTATTAGTTGGTCCAAGGCCAATTCTACTTTTTGAAGCGAAAGAATATGGGGAGCGCCTTCCTTATTTACTGATATGTAAACCTGGAATTACTGGTTATTGGACGACACATGGTCGAAGTAAAGTTCTTTTTCCTCAACGAGCAGATTTAGAACTCTATTATCTCCAATATTACAGCACCAAGAACGACATCAAGCTTCTAATACGTACAATTTCACAAATCATTAACGGATTGGACGCTTACTAAAAAATTAATGAAAAAATATTTTTTATTTAAAAAACTTTGAACTGGTATAGACAACTATATATATATATCATATAATGAAATTGGGAGTGATAATATGATAGATAAAAATAGTCCAATACCAGTGTATTATCAATTAAAAAATGATTTTATAAAGAAAATAGCTAATGGAACTTGGAAGGCTGGAGAATGTATTTCAAGTGAAAGAGAGCTTTGTGAGATTTATGGTGTCAGTAGAATGACAATAAGACAAGCTATTGGAGAGCTAGTACAAGAAGGAATATTAACAAGAAAAAAAGGTAAAGGTACTTTTGTATGTGAGCAAAAAGTAAACCAAAAAGATATGATGAGCTTTACGGAGATGATAAAGCAAAGTGGTAGAGTATTAGAAACCAAGGTGGTAGAGTTTGAAATTATAGATACACCTGAAGATATACAGGATATCTTTATATTAGATAAATTATATAAAATAACAAGAAAAAGAATAGTGGATAATGAGTGCATTGCATTAGAAACTGTATATATACCAGTTGATTATTGTGGGCATGTCAATAAAGAAATGCTAGAAGGATCTTTATATAAGATTTTGGAACAATTTGGATACTTAATTACAAATTCTAATTCATCTATAGTTGCAGTTAATGTTAATGATGAGATAAGAAATTTGTTAGAGTGTGAAAAGGATGAACCTATATTAAAAGTGATTAGTAAAACTTTTACAAGCGCAGATAAGCTTCTATTTTTAGAAGAAGCATTTTATAAATCAGATAAATTTACATTACAAGTAAATATTTCAAGAAAAGAGGGGGAGATATTATGAAATTAGTAATTACTAAAAATTATGAGGAATTAAGTAAAGCTGCAGCAGAAGAGTTTGCTAAGGTTATAACTGAAAAACCAAATGCGGTTTTAGGTTTAGCTACTGGAGGATCACCAGTTGGAATGTATAAAGAGTTAATAAAAATGTATCAAAATAATGAAGTGGATTTTTCAAGGGTTACTACAATAAACTTAGATGAGTATGTAGGTTTAAATCCTGAACATGAACAAAGTTATAGATACTTTATGAATGAAAATTTATTTAAGCATATTAATATAGACATTAAAAAAACTTTTGTTCCTAATGGTTTAGCAAAAGACTTACAGAAAGAATGCTCAGAGTATGATAAGAAGATACAAGAGTTGGGAGGAGTAGATATTCAATTATTAGGTGTAGGAAATAATGGTCATATTGCATTTAATGAACCAGATGATGAGTTATCTGTAGGAACAAATGTAATAACTTTAACTCAAGATACGATTGAAGCAAATGCTAGATTTTTTGATAATGTGGATGATGTCCCAAGACAAGCTGTAAGTATGGGATTAGGTGGAATAATGAAAGCTAAAAAGATAGTTCTTATTGCATCAGGAGAAAGTAAAGCTGAGGCTATTAAAGGCTTATTCTCAGGAAAGATTTCAACAGACAATCCAGCATCTATGTTACAAATGCATAGGGATGTTATTGTAATAGTTGATGAAGATGCTGCTAAGCTTATTGAGAGTAAATAAAATATAAAAATAAACCATAAGAATTAGTAAATACCTTATGGTTTATTTTTATATTTTTATATATTTTTTATATTTTAAGTGTGTTATATTATATAGAGTAAATTGGAATTTAAATAAGAATAGAGTTAAAATAGATAGAGTGGTGAAGAATATGGCAAAGATAAAATCTGTATTTATATGTCAAGAATGTGGATATGAATCACCAAAATGGATGGGAAAATGTCCAGATTGTAGTAATTGGAATACTTTTACTGAAGAGCAAGTTGTTCAACAGAATAAATCTATAAAAGAATCAATAAAGGTAAGACAATTATCTAAAAAACCAATTAAAAAGTTATCTGAAGTTACTTCTAGCAAAAGTGATAGAATTGTGACAGGAATAAGTGAGTTTGACAGAGTAATGGGAGGTGGAATTGTTAAAGATTCCATTACTATAATAACAGCAAGACCAGGAGCCGGAAAGTCAACTTTATTATTACAGGTAGCTGATAACATTGCTAGGTCTGGACATAAGGTTATTTATGCATCTGGAGAAGAAAGTGATAGTCAAATTAAAAATAGAGCGGATAGGATTTTAGATAAAATTAATGATAATATTTGGGTTGTTCAAGAAACTAGTATGGATAATGTTGTAGATGCTGTGAATGAAATAGATCCAGATTTATTAATAATAGATAGTATACAAACATTTACTATGGAAAATGCATTACCAGCAAGAGCAGGTTCTCCTACCCAAACAATGGAATGTGCTAATGAACTATTAAGAATTGCAAAAGATGATAAAAGACAAAGAGCGGTAATTATAGTTGGTCAGATGACAAAAGCTGATGAGTTAGCTGGTCTTAGAGCACTAGAACATTTGGTTGATACTGTATTAATTATAGAATGTGATACTGACGAAGAGTTAAGAGGATTAATTAGTTCTAAAAATAGATTTGGAAGTACAGGTGAGACTGGATTTTTCCAAATGTCTGAAAAGGGAATGATGTCTATTGATAACCCATCAGAGTTTTTTATGACTAAAAGAGAAGAGGGAGAAATAGTATCAGGAAGTACATTAACAGTTATAAAAGAAGGGTCTAGACCTATAATTACAGAAGTAGAGAGCTTAGTTTCAAAAACATTTACTCCATATCCTACTAGAATAGGAGAAACATTAGGAAAAGATAAATTGAATACCTTAATATCAATTTTAGAGCAAAGAGGTGGAATAAATCTTTATGATAAAAATGTTATTATAAAGACTACAGGAGGAATGCGAATTAAGGAACAAGGTATTAATTTAGCTGTAATTATGAGTATAGTTTCATCTGTAAAGCAAAGGGGAATAGAGGCAAATATTGCATTTATAGCTGATGTTGGTTTAACTGGTGAGCTTAAGAAAGTTCCATCTATAGAAATAAGAGTAAAAGAATTAGCAAGAATGGGATTTAAAAAGGTATATGTGGCTAAGGATTCTTTTAGTAAAGAAGTCAAAATACCTAATATAAAAATAATGTCAATGAAAACTCTAAATGATGTTATAGCAGATGTATATAAATAAGTGTAAAATATAATTATTATAGAAAGTATGTGAAAGTAATAGATTAGGTGATTAGCATGAGAATTAAGGATGATAACGAAATAAAAAATATATTAAAAATAGTTAGTCCTGGAACAAATTTAAGAGAGGGACTAGAAAATATTTTAAGAGCTAAAACTGGTGGATTAATAGTTTTAGGTGATTCTGAAGAAGTAATGAATATAGTAGATGGGGGATTTAATATAAATGCAGAGTATACCCCAGCATATATTTATGAGTTAGCTAAGATGGATGGAGCGATAGTATTAAGTCAGGATTTAAGAAAAATAGTTTGTGCTAATGCACAATTATTACCTGATCCATCTGTAACAACCTATGAAACAGGAACAAGACATAGAACAGCACAAAGAATAGCAAAGCAAACAGATACTATAGTTGTAGCTATATCACAAAGAAGAAATATTATTACAATATATAAAAGAGATATAAAATATATATTACAGGATAGCAGTGTAATATTAGCAAGAGCCAATCAAGCTATTCAGACTTTAGAGAAATATGTTAATGTTTTAGAACGTGTTATAAATAACTTAAATATTTTAGAGTTTCAAGATTTGACAACTGTTTTTGATGTAGTAACTGCAATTCAAAGAACTGAAATGGTAATGCGAATAGTTGAAGAAATAAAAAGATATATTTTAGAACTAGGAAATGAAGGTAGACTTATTTCTATGCAACTTAACGAATTAATAAGATATATAGAAAGAGATGGGATACTTCTAATTAGAGATTATTGTGGAGAAAATACAGATCATAATACTATATATAAAGAAATTCAAAAGTTAAATTCAGAGGAGCTAGTAGATTTAGAAACTATCGCAAAAGTTCTTGGGTTTGGTGGAGTACCATTAGTAGATACATTAATTTCGCCAAAGGGATATAGAATATTATTTAAAATTCCAAGAATCCCAACTAACGTAATTGAAAATTTAATAAAGCATTTTAACAAATTGAAATATGTAATTGCCGCCACTAAGGATGAATTAGATCAAGTTGAAGGTATAGGTGAAGCTAGAGCGACTGCTATAAGAAGTGGATTAAAGAGAATAAAAGAGCAAATTTATTTAAAGAAAGAAATTTAATAAATATTTGGAATATTAATAGAAATATTGGTAAAAATATATAAGCAGGTGTAAACCTGCTTATATATTTATCTAAAGGTAAATTTACCTAGGGTGGTAATTTTATCGCTTTCTTTTAATAGAACGTCGTAAAGGTTTATATCAAGAATATTACAAAGAGAAGTAAGATAGAACAAATTATTACCAATCTCTCTTTCTATAACTTCACGGCAACTTTCACATAAGCAACCATCCATATGAGTTTTTAAGCACTCAGATAAATCTTCCAATGAGTTGTCTTCATTTGGCAAACATTGCTTTTTTGCATTTACTTCAATGCAACCACAGTTTGTAACAGCTTTGGCTACTGCTCTGTTAATTCTAGAACTAGACTCTGTATATTTAGTAAGAACATCTAGAATACTTTTGTGTCTTAATAAAGATTCACTGACGTCATTTTGAAAGCTATCAAATATAATGTCTTTCACTTGCCTCAACTCCTTAGAAATATAATCCTTATATAAATTATAAGTATTTTCAGATAATTTTGTCAACACAACCATTGCATATGTTGTTTAATATTATAATAAGCAACCTATATGTATTTTGATAGGGGGTATTATTATTAAATTTTAATTTTAAAATTAAAATACTTGTAATAGTAATATTAATATTATGGTATAATAAAAATGGTTATTTATAACTATTCTGTATAGCTTTTAAAATAGGAGGTGAATTTATGTTTAAAAAATGGCTAAAGATAATTTTTACTCTTTTAGGATCAGTTATTGGATATATTGTTAGTGAAGGAATATTAATTGTAGTTAGAGGATTTAAAATTCATATTATTAAGGGGACAATAGCAACCACTATATTTTATATTTTTTGTATGTTATTATTCGCAATTATTTTTTATTTCATTTCACCAGGATTATATAAATTAATATCAAAAATTATAGATAAAATGGAAAAAAATATTCAAAAATTAAGTGCACAAGAATTAATTTTTGGTAGTTTGGGAATTTTAATAGGATTAATTATTGCAGCATTTATAGGAGCGCCTGTTTCGGGAATATTTTCAGGAATAAATCCTTCTATAGGACCTATAATATTTGTACTATTAGAATTAATAGCATCAATAATTGGAGCAGAAATATTTATAAAAAAGAAAGATGATATTTCTTCAACTTTATTAATATTTAAAAGAAGTAGTTTAAGAGAAAAGGACAAAGAGAAGAAAAGTAAAGGTGTTGCAAGGAGTTCTGCTAAAGTATTAGATACATCAGTTATAATTGATGGTAGAATTTTTGATTTATGCAAGACAGGATTTATAGAAGGTACTTTAGTGATACCGAGTTTTGTCTTAGATGAACTTCGTCATATATCAGATTCTTCAGATTCATTAAAAAGAAATAGAGGAAGAAGAGGATTAGATATATTAAATAAGATACAAAAGGAATTAGAAATTGAAACTGAAATTTGGGAAGGTGACTTTAAGGAAATTGCTGAAGTTGATAGTAAACTACTGAAGTTAGCTCAAAAATTAAATGGAAAGGTTATAACTAATGACTTTAATTTGAATAAAGTTGCAGAGTTCCAAGGAGTGCCTGTTTTAAATATAAATGATTTAGCTAATGCTATAAAACCAGTGTTACTTCCAGGAGAAGAAATGAAGATTATAGTTATAAAAGATGGTAAAGAATCAGACCAAGGAATTGGATATTTAGATGATGGAACTATGATTGTAGTTGAAGGTGGAAGAAAGTTTATTGGAGAAGAAATTTTTATAATAGTTACATCTGTTCTTCAAACATCTGCTGGAAGAATGATATTTGCAAAACCAAAGGATAATTAAAGGAGAAATCTAATGATAAGTGCTATTATTTTAGCTGGAGGAAAAGGAAAGCGAATGAATTCCTCTATAAGCAAACAGTTTATTGAAATAAAAGGAAAACCTATTATTTACTATACTATTAAGAAATTTAATGAAAATAAAAAAGTAGATAATATAGTAGTTGTTTTATCACAAGAGGAAATAGAATATTTCAAAGAAAACATTTTAAACAAATATAAGCTCAAAGTTGATAAAATAGTTATTGGTGGAGCTGAAAGACAGGATTCTGTATATAATGGACTTAAAAGTTTAGAGAATAGTGGAACAGATATAGTATTAATTCATGATGGAGCAAGACCATTTATTTCAGATAGAATAATAGATGATGGGATAGAATACGCAACTATTTATGGAGCATGTGCACCAGGTGTGATGCCTAAAGATACTATAAAGATTAAGGGGAGAAGTAATTTTTCCATTGATACGCCTAATAGAGAGACGTTAGTAGCAATTCAAACACCACAGATTTTTAAGTTTAGAGAAATTTTAGAGTGTCATAAAAAAGTTAAAATAGATAAAGTAGTAGTTACTGATGATACTATGGTGGTTGAAAGATATGGAAACAAAGTATATCTTTATGACGGAGAATATACTAATATAAAGGTTACAACGCCAGAAGATTTAATTTTAGGAGAAAAGCTGATTTAATTTCAATTCCATTATATTGACATAGTTTTTTCAAGATTATATAATTAATTAATCAAAAAAATATATTACTTAAAGCAGTGACAAAGAATAGTAGAAATCGCCTTTTCAGAGAGAAAATCCCTTGGCTGTAAGATTTTCAATAGATTTTGAACCAGCTTTCGAGTTGTAGGTAAAAACTATCGGTTTAATACCGTTATCATTATTAAAGCACAAATTTAGGTGGTACCGCGGATATAAGTTCGCCCTAATTCTATATTAGGGGGAACTTTTTTTATTAAAAGTTAATTAATAAAGTAAGATTAACTAGAGATTAAAAATAAATAGTACAAAACTTAATAAGTTGATGTTTATATAACTTTTAATTAGCTAACGGTATAACTGTTTATAAATATCAAACTATAATATTAAATAGAGAGTCTGGAGGAATAAATTATGAAAATGTCAAATATGTTAGTATCTACATTAAGAGAAGTACCAGCAGAAGCAGAAATAGATAGTCATAAGCTTATGCTTAGAGCAGGTATGATTAGAAAAATGGCTGCAGGTGTTTATAATTATATGCCTATAGGTCTTAAGGTATTAAAAAATATTGAAGAGATAGTAAGAGAAGAAATGAATGCAGCAGGTGCACAAGAGTTTTTAGCTTCAGCTGTATTACCAGCTGAATTATGGCAAGAATCAGGTAGATGGGACGTTTATGGAGACGAAATGTTCAGATTAAAGGATAGAAACAATAGAGATTTTTGTCTTGGACCAACACATGAAGAAGTATTTACTGATATAGCTAGAAATGAAATAAAATCATATAAGCAATTACCAGTAAATCTATATCAAATTCAAACTAAATATAGAGATGAAAGAAGACCAAGATTTGGAATTATGAGATCAAGAGAATTCATAATGAAGGATGCTTATAGTTTTGATAAAGATCAAGCAGGATTAGATTTATCATATGATAAGATGCATGATGCATATGTAAAAATATTCAATAGATGTGGAATAGATGCTAAATGTGTTGCCGCTGATTCAGGTGCAATTGGTGGATCAAATTCAGCAGAATTTATGGTTAAGTCAGAAGTTGGTGAAGATGATGTAGTATTCTGTTCAGCTTGTGATTATGCTGCAAATATAGAAAAAGCAGAAGCAACACCAGAAAAAGAACAAGTAGAAGAATTATTAGAAATGGAAAAAGTGGCTACTCCAGATAGCAGAGGAATAGATGAAGTTTCAGCATTCTTAAATGTATCTCCAAAGAAAACAGTTAAACTTTTAATGTTTAATATAGATGGAAAAATAGTTGGTGTAGTAGTTAGAGGAGATAGAGAAGTTAATGAAGTAAAAGTTGCTAATGCTGCAAATGCTTCAGGTGATATAGCTATGGCTTCTCATGAAGAATATAAAAATGCAACTGGATGTGAAGTTGGATTTGGTGGACCAGTAGGATTAAAAGTAGATTTACTATTAGTTGATGAAGAAGTTAAGTATATGTACAATATGATTCTTGGAGCTAATGAAACTGGATATCATTTAAAAAATGTTAACTATGGTAGAGATTTTGAAGGTACTGTAGGAGACTTCAGAAATATAGAAAGTGGAGAAAAGTGTCCAGAATGTGGAGCTGAAGTTACTATAGCAAGAGGAACAGAAGTTGGTCATATATTTAAATTAGGAACTAAATATTCAGAAGCTATGAATGCTACTTTTATAGATGAAAATGGAAAGAATACACCATTTGTAATGGGATGTTATGGAATAGGTGTTACAAGAACAATGGCTTCTATAATTGAACAACATCATGATGAAAATGGTATAATATGGCCACTTTCAGTAGCACCATATCATGTTTCAGTTATTCCAGTAAATATTAAAGATGAGGCTCAAATGGAAATTGCAAACAGATTATATGAGGAATTAAGAGCAATTGGAGTAGATGCTATATTAGATGATAGAAATGAAAGACCAGGAGTTAAATTTAAGGATTCAGAACTTATTGGAATTCCAATGAGAGTTACTGTAGGTAAAAAGATAACTGAAGGTGAAGTTGAATTTAAATTAAGAGATGGTGAAATGGAAGTAATAAAAATTGATGATGTTATTTCTACTGTAAAATCTCAATTTGAAAAGAATAATATAAGATTATAGAATTTTAAAAATATAAAAAGGAGGGATCGTTAAATGAAGATATATAATTCTTTAACTAGAAAAAAAGAAGAATTTGTTCCACTAAAGCCAGGTAAAGTTAGTATGTATGTTTGTGGACCAACTGTTTATAATTATTTCCACATAGGAAATGGTAGAACATTTATCGTTTTTGATACAATAAGAAGATATATGGAATACAGAGGTTATGAAGTTAATTTTGTTCAAAACTTTACTGATATAGATGATAAGATGATAAATAAAGCTAATGAAGAAAATACAACAGTAAAAGAAATTGGTGATAAGTATATTTGTGAATACTACAAAGATGCTGACGGTCTTAATATTAAGAGAGCAACTACTAATCCAAGAGCTACAGAATATATTAATGAAATAATTGACTTTGTTTCTGGATTAATAGAAAAAGGATATGCATATGAAGTAAATGGAGATGTTTATTTTAGAACTAAAAAGTTTGAGGGATATGGTCAACTTATTGGTCAAAATCTAGATGATCTACAAGCTGGAGCTAGAATAAATGTTGATGAAAGAAAAGAAGATCCAATGGATTTTGCTATTTGGAAGGCACAAAAACCAGGTGAACCTGCTTGGGAATGCCCATGGGGATTAGGAAGACCGGGATGGCATATTGAATGTTCATGCATGGCTAAGAATTTACTTGGAGATACAATAGACATACATGCTGGAGGTATGGATTTAGCATTCCCTCACCATGAAAATGAAATTGCTCAAAGTGAAGCTTTAACAGGAAAAAAATTTGCAAACTATTGGATGCATGCAGCATTTTTAAATGTTAATAATCAAAAAATGTCTAAGTCTTTAAATAATTTCTTAACTGCAAGAGATGCATTAAAACAGTATGATGCAGATGTAATAAGATTTTTAATGTTATCAGGACATTATAGGATACAATTAAACTTTAGTAGTGAGTTATTAGAATCAGCAAAGGCTTCTGTTGAAAGATTATATAATGCTATAGGAAATTTAGAAAATTTAATATCAGAAGTTAAAAATGAAAAAATAACTGATGAAGAAGTTAAGTATTTAGAATCATTAGGTAGTTATAGACAAAGATATATTGAAAAAATGGATGATGACTTTAACACTGCAGATGCTATTTCAGTTCTGTTTGATTTAATAAGAGATATTAATAGCAATGTAGGAATTAATTCATCTAAAGAGTTATGTGAAAAGGCCTTAGAATTAATAAGAGAATTAGGATTGCCTTTAGGAATTTTACAAAAAACAACTAAAGGTAGTTTAGAAGCTGAAATTGAAGCTTTAATAGCTGAAAGACAACAAGCAAGAAAAGATAGAAACTTTGCTTTAGCTGATAAGATAAGAGATGAATTAAAGGCTAGAGGTATAGAGCTTTTAGACACTCCACAAGGCGTTAGATGGAAAAAAGTTGATTAATATAAGTGACAAGTTATAGGTTGCAAATGGAAGTTAATTTTTAAATAAGTTACTAAAAGTTTTAGGATAATAAATAAAGTCAGCAATGCTGGCTTTATTTATGTAAATTTATCATTTGTTAATAGAAACTTGTCATTAATTCAATACAGCCTAATTTTAATATAATATAGCAATTGAGGCTATTATATTAATGAAGATACTTTTCATGGTTCATAAATATTAAGGAGATAATATATGTTAAAAGATTTAAGAGCAAAAGAGTTTACAGAGAAAGAGGCAAGACTTTTAAATCCGTTACAATTAGCACTAGTAGGGGATGGAGTCTATGAACTTTTTATAAGAAATTCTATATTATCAAATAATCTTGAATTAAATGCACATAAAATGCATGTTAAGGCTATAGGATATGTGAAAGCTAAAAGTCAATCTATTATAATGCATGAAATTGAAGATAAGTTAACAGAAAATGAAAGTTATATATTTAAAAGAGGAAGAAATGCTAAATCTGCAACTGTTCCTAAAAATGCTGATGTAAGAGATTATAGAATGGCAACTGGGTTTGAGGCATTAGTTGGATATTTATATTTAATTGGTGATACTGAAAGGTTAGAATTTATATTTAACACTGCACTATCAATTGATTTACAACAAAAATAAAGGAGAATATTCATGACAAAAAGAGAGAATCCAAGAAGAAAAGAAAGAGAATTTAATAAATTCCAAGAAAAAACAAATAGAGGTTTTAGAAGAGATTCAAAAGCAATGTCACCTGCGAAAGAAACTAATATTGACGCTATAAGAGAAGATTTAATACTAGGAAGAAATGCTGTTATTGAAGCATTAAAAAGTGATAGAACTATTGAATGTTTATATGTAAGTAAAGGGGACTTAGAAGGTTCAATAAAAGTTGCATTAGGATTAGCAAAGGATAATGGCGTAGTAGTTAAGGAAGCTGATAGAAGAAAATTAGATACTATGTGTGAGGGGTTAAATCACCAAGGGATAGTTGCTAAGGTTACTCCATTTAAATATTGTGAAGTGAATGATATATTAGAAGCTGCAGAAAGGAAAGATGAAAAGCCTTTTATAGTAATATTAGATGAAATAGAAGATCCTCATAACTTAGGGTCTATAATAAGAACTGCTGAGCTTTGTGGTGTTCATGGAATTATTATACCTAAAAGAAGAAATGTTGGAGTAACATCTACAGTATATAAATGTTCTGCAGGAGCAATAGAACATATGAAAATTGCGAAAGTTACAAATATAAATGCTACTATAGATATGCTAAAGGAAAAAGGAATTTGGATATATGGTGCAGATATAGAAGGAAAAGACTATAGTTATAACACAGATTTTTCAGGAGCATGTGCTTTAATAATAGGAAGTGAAGGAAAGGGAATATCAAACTTAACTCTTAAAAAATGTGATTTATTAGTTAAAATTCCTATGGTAGGAAAAATTAACTCTTTAAATGCTTCAGTAGCAGGTGGTATAATGATGTATGAGGTATTAAAAGGTAGACTAACTAAATAGTTTAATACTAATAGAGGTTAAAAGTGAAATTTATTTTTATAGATGGATATAATGTAATAAATAGTTGGAGTATTCTAAAGAAAGAAAAAGAAATAAGCTTAGACAGTTCAAGACAAAAGCTTATTGATATTTTACATAACTATGGTGCGATTCATCAGTGTAAAATCATGCTTATATTTGACGGTTATCGAGTAGCTGGAAATTTAGAAAATAAATATGAACACAATAAAAATCTTACAGTAGTTTTTACTAAAAGTGGAGAAACTGCTGATGCTTATATTGAAAGAGAGATACATAATATAGGAAGACGTTTTGAAGTTTCTGTAGTTACATCGGATTCTTTAGAACAGCAAACTATATTTCAAAGGGGTGCAACCAGAATTTCAAGTGTAGAATTTTACAATATGGTATTTGATACATCTGAAGATATAAAAAGAGTAACTAGTAAGGTGAATTACTCACATAAAAGTACAGTACAAGACAATATTGATGAAGATATATTGAAAAAGTTAGAGGCTATGAGACGTGGTTAAATATTAAGGTGCTTTAGGAAGTGGAGGGGGATTTGTGAATAACAAAGATTATTCAAGAGAAATAGCAGTTGAATTTGAGGGTAAATTAGAAGAAGAAATAGTTATAGAAGCTAAAAATGGAAATGTGAGAGCGCAAGAATATGTTATTTCTAAATATGAAGGCTTTGTGAAAGCAAAATCTAGATCATATTTTCTAATAGGAGCTGATAAAGAAGATATTTATCAAGAAGGTATGATAGGTCTATATAAAGCAATTAGAGATTTTAATTACGAGAAATCAACAACATTTAAGGCATTTGCAGAGTTATGTATAACAAGACAAATAATAACAGCAATAAAAACTGCTACAAGACAAAAGCATATACCTTTAAATACATATATTTCTCTTAATAAACCAGTATCAGAAGATGATTCAGAAAGAACACTTTTGGATATACTTTCTAGTATGAGGATTAGTGATCCAGAAGAGCTTATCATAGGTAAGGAAGAGAAAGCTCATATAGAAGATGCTATTGCAAGGGTTCTTTCAGATTTGGAGATGGAGGTATTACAATCTTATTTAGATGGTAAGTCATACCAAGAAATTGCTTGTGATTTAGATAGGCATGCAAAGTCTATAGATAATGCTCTCCAAAGGGTTAAAAGAAAGCTTGAAAAGTGCCTTTCCGACACTAAACAATAATAGTAAAATAATATTGACAAAAAAAACAAATGATAGTAAACTTTATAATTGGTATATTAAAGTGTAACTCACTTTAATGCTCATGTAGCTCAGTCGGCAGAGCGTCGCCTTGGTAAGGCGGAGGTCGTCGGTTCAATCCCGATCATGAGCTCCATGAAGGATATAAATTAGTATGCAAACGCTAGGCAAAGTTTATTTAAAATAAGGAGGATTTTCAAATGGCAAAGCAAAAGTTCGAAAGAAGTAAACCACACGTAAATATCGGAACAATCGGTCACGTAGACCACGGTAAGACTACATTAACAGCTGCTATCACAACAGTATTAGCAAACAGAGGATTCGCAGAAGCGTTCAACTATGCTGATATCGATAGAGCTCCAGAAGAAAAAGAAAGAGGAATCACAATCAACACAGCACACGTTGAATACGAAACAGAAAACAGACACTACGCACACGTTGACTGTCCAGGACACGCTGACTATGTTAAGAACATGATCACTGGTGCTGCACAAATGGATGGAGCAATCTTAGTTTGTTCAGCTGCAGACGGTCCAATGCCTCAAACAAGAGAGCACATACTACTAGCTTCAAGAGTTGGTGTTGACTACATCGTTGTTTTCTTAAACAAAGCAGATATGGTTGACGATGAAGAATTATTAGAATTAGTTGAAATGGAAGTTAGAGAATTATTATCTGAATACAACTTCCCAGGAGATGACATTCCAGTAATCAAAGGATCAGCTTTAAGAGCATTAGAAAACCCAACAGATGCAGAAGCAACAGCTTGTATCATGGAATTAATGGATGCAGTAGATAGCTATATCCCAACTCCAGAAAGAGCAACAGATAAGCCGTTCTTAATGCCAATCGAAGACGTATTTACAATCACTGGTAGAGGAACAGTTGCAACAGGAAGAGTTGAAAGAGGAGTTCTTCACGTATCAGACGAAGTAGAAATCGTAGGATTAACAGAAGAAAAGAGAAAAGTAGTTGTTACAGGAATCGAAATGTTCAGAAAGTTATTAGATGAAGCACAAGCTGGAGATAACATCGGAGCATTATTAAGAGGTGTTCAAAGAACAGAAATCGAAAGAGGTCAAGTATTAGCAAAAGTTGGATCAGTAAATCCACATAGCAAGTTCGTAGGTCAAGTATACGTACTTAAGAAAGATGAAGGTGGAAGACATACACCATTCTTCGATGGATACAGACCACAATTCTACTTCAGAACAACAGACGTTACAGGATCAATCAAATTACCAGAAGGAATGGAAATGGTTATGCCTGGAGACCACATCGATATGAACGTTGAGTTAATCACTCAAGTAGCAATGGATGAAGGTTTAAGATTCGCTATCAGAGAAGGTGGAAGAACTGTAGGTTCAGGAGTTGTTACTTCTATAATCGAATAGTAATAGTTTTACTTAATATAGATAAGGACTGGGTTAGTTTACCTAGTCCTTTACAAAGCTAATATTATTGACATAATATCGGTTTTGTGGTAAGGTGTTTAAGTAATTAACGAAATAGATAACACAATATCATATAGACTTATATAATTATTTGGATAAACTGGAGGTGCAGACTGTGAGAGTTAAGGTAACATTAGCATGCACAGAGTGTAAGCAAAGAAATTACAACACAATGAAAAATAAGAAAAACAACCCAGACAGAATGGAAATGAATAAATATTGCAGATTCTGTAAAAAACACACACAACACAAAGAAACTAAATAGTTCGCTTTAAAGTGATGACACATACTCGCAATAGTTAAGGATGTGAAGTAATGGCTGTTAAAGAAAATGTAAATATTAATACTAAAACTTCTGAAAAAAGAGGGGTTTCTAAGTTTTTTAGAGAGCTTAAGGCAGAGGTTAAAAGAATAACTTGGCCTTCTAAAGATGACACAAAAAAAGCGTTAATTGCAGTAGGCGTAGTCGTACTAATATATATTATATTAGTAGGCGGGTTAGATTATATTTTTACAAACCTCTTTAAATTAATTTTTAAACTATAATAAAGGAGGTTTAGGTGAGTTTTCTCATCTATAGTAAATATGAGTGAAAGAGCTAGATGGTATGTAGTACACACATATTCAGGTTATGAAAACAAGGTTAAAGCTAATCTTGAAAAGACTATAGAAAATAGAAATCTTGAACATTTACTTCTTGATATTCAAGTTCCTATGGAGGAAGTTATTGAAGAAAAAGATGGAAAACAAAAGGTTTCTTTAAAGAAGAAGTTCCCAGGATATGTGTTAGTTAAAATGCTAATGACTGATGAGTCATGGTATGTGGTTAGAAACACAAGAGGTGTAACAGGATTTGTTGGACCGGGTTCTAAACCAGTGCCTCTTACTGATGAGGAAGTAGAATCGATGGGTGTTGTTGAAATGCCGATTGATATTGACTTAGAGGTAGGAGAAAGTGTAAGAGTTATCTCTGGGCCACTAAGAGAATTTGTGGCAATAATCCAAGAGATAAGTGTTGAAAAACATAAAATAAAAGCTTTAATAGACATGTTCGGCAGAGAAACATTAGCTGAACTGGATTTTAACCAAGTTGAGAAATTAGTTTAATATATTATATATAAAACTAATGTTTTTAATTAAGTGGGAGGACAAAAGGTCCGTATTACCACAGTATAGGAGGAATAGTAAATGGCTAAGAAAGTAACAGGAATGATTAAATTACAACTTCCTGCAGGTAAGGCAACACCAGCACCACCAGTAGGTCCAGCATTAGGGCAACATGGTGTTAATATTATGGGATTCTGTAAGGAGTTTAACGCAAAGACTGCTAATCAAGCTGGATTAATAATACCAGTTGTTATAACAGTATACCAAGATAGATCTTTTAGTTTTATCTTAAAGACTCCTCCAGCTGCAGTTCTAATTAAGAAAGAATTAGGATTAGAAAGCGGATCAGGAGTTCCAAACAGAACAAAGGTTGGAACATTAACTAAGGATCAAGTTAGAAAGATTGCTGAATTAAAGATGCCAGACTTAAATGCTGCAACAATCGAAACTGCTATGAGCATGATCGAAGGTACTGCAAGAAGTATGGGTGTTACAATAGCAGAGTAATTCTGAGTTTTTTAAAATGTGGGAGGTAAAAACCGCTAAAACCACGAAGGAGGCATAATAATGGGAAAAAAATATGTTGAAAGTTCAAAATTAGTAGATAAGAACGTTTTATATACACCAGCTGAAGCGTTAGATTTAGCTGTAAAAACTGCAAAAGCTAAGTTCGATGAAACAATCGAATTACACGTAAGATTAGGGGTAGACCCAAGACACGCTGACCAACAAGTTAGAGGAGCTGTTGTTCTTCCAAACGGAACTGGTAAAACTGTTAAAGTTTTAGTATTCGCTAAAGGTGCTAAAGCAACAGAAGCTCAAGAAGCAGGAGCAGATTTCGTTGGAGCTGAAGAATTAGTTCAAAAGATCCAAGGTGAAAACTGGTTCGATTACGATGTAGTAGTAGCTACTCCAGATATGATGGGTGTTGTTGGTAGATTAGGTAGAGTTTTAGGGCCTAAGGGATTAATGCCAAACCCAAAATCAGGAACAGTTACATTTGATGTTGCTAAAGCTATAGCTGACATCAAAGCTGGTAAAGTTGAATATAGAGTTGATAAAACTGCTATCGTTCACTGCCCAATCGGAAAGGCTTCATTTGGAGTAGAAAAATTACAACAAAACTTCCATGCTTTAATGGATGCTTTAGTAAAAGCTAAACCAGCTGCTGCTAAGGGACAATACGTTAAATCAGTATCTGTTTCAAGCACAATGGGACCTGGAGCTAAAATTAACCCAACAAAAGTTTTAGATTAATATTGACATAGTGAAATTTACATAGTATAATAAATTTCGTTGTGAAAAAAGAGAATACTGTTTCCGTAGACAGTAGGTGCCGTAAGGTTTAAAGTAATCGCCTGCCTAGGATAACTAGATAAGTGATTGTTTATTTGGTCTTCCTATGTCTATGGGAAGACCTTTCTTAATATATATTACAGTTAATAACTGTGAGGAGGTGGACACACAGTGATAAAGAAGAACAGACAAATTAAAGAAGCTAAAGTAGCTGAAATTAAAGAAAAGTTAGAAAAAGCTCAAGGTGTTGCATTAGCTAGCTACCAAGGTTTAACAGTTGAAGAAGACACAATGTTAAGAAAGAGCTTAAGAGAAGCTGGTGTTGAATATAAAGTTTACAAAAACACATTAGTAACATTAGCTGCTAACGAATTAGGTTTAGGTGATTTAGTTCAATACTTAGAAGGACCAGTTTCTATAGCATTCGGATATGAAGATGCTACTGCTCCAGCAAGAGTATTAAATAACTTTGCTAAGGACCACAAGAAGTTAGAATTAAAAGCAGGTATTGTTGATGGTATTGTTTATGACAAGGCTGGAGTTGAAAAACTTGCAACAATCCCATCAAAAGAAGTTCTTATTGCAAAACTTCTTGGAAGCTTCAAGGCTCCATTATCAAACCTTGCATACTTATTAAATGCAATTAAAGAAAAAAAAGAATCAGAGTCAGCTGAATAATAAACTGATAAAAATTTTGGAGGTGCAATTAAAATGACAAGAGAAGAAATCATTCAAGCTATAAAAGAAATGACTGTTTTAGAATTAAACGAATTAGTAACTGCTTGCGAAGAGGAGTTTGGTGTTAGCGCTGCTGCTCCAGTTGCTGTTGCTGGTGGAGCTGTTGCAGGTGCTGCAGCTGAAGAAAAGACTGAGTTTGACGTAGTATTATCAAATGCTGGTGCAAACAAGATCAAAGTAATCAAAGTTGTTAGAGAAATAACTGGATTAGGATTAAAGGAAGCTAAAGAAATAGTTGACGGAGCTCCTAAGACATTAAAAGAAGCTGTTTCTAAAGAAGAAGCTGAAGACATGAAAGCTAAATTAGCTGAAGTTGGAGCTGAAGTAGAAGTTAAGTAATTTCTTAACTTAATATAAAAAAGGTGCTTTATAGCACCTTTTTTATTGCCTAAATAGAAAAATAAAATTAATAAGAATTAATTCAGATAATACTATTATATTAATAAATGTAATTAATATGACAATATATAAAAGTATTGACAAAGAAAAATTCATATGGTACTATCATAAAATGTACTATTCATTATGGATAATTATATATTCTTGCGAAAATGAGTATAATCAATAAAAAAATGGTTATACTATAACGTGATGCTCTCCGAAAGCATAGGTCCCTAGGGAAATTATGCTTTTGGTTATTTTACTTTAAACAAGGGGTGAAAATTCATGGTACATCCTGTCCAAGTCGGAAAAAGAACTAGAATGAGCTTTGCTAAGGTTAAAGATGTAACCGAAATGCCAAACTTAATCGAGGTACAATTAGATTCTTACGAATGGTTTTTAAGAGAAGGATTATTAGAAGTGTTTGATGACGTAAATCCTATTTCAAACTTTACTGGGAATCTTGTACTTGAGTTTGTAGACTATAAACTTGATATGGATAATATTAAGTACTCAGTGGAAGAGTGTAAGGAAAGAGATTGCACTTATGCAGCTCCACTAAAAGTGTCAGTAAGACTGACAAATAATGAAACTGGAGAAATAAAAGAACAAGAAGTATTTATGGGCGATTTCCCATTAATGACTGAACAAGGAACTTTTATTATTAATGGTGCTGAAAGAGTTATAGTAAGCCAATTAGTAAGATCTCCAGGCGTTTACTATAGTAATACTGTTGATAAGAGTGGTAAAAAGCTATTTTCATCAACTGTTATTCCTAACAGAGGTGCATGGTTAGAATATGAAACAGATTCTAATGATGTTATTTATGTTAGAATTGATAAGACTAGAAAATTACCAATCACAATTTTAGCTAGAGCTATGGGTTATGGAAGTGACCAAGAGCTATTAGACTATTTTGGTGAGGAAGAAAGATTTAAAGCAACAATAGAAAAAGATAACACTAAGACTAAGGAAGAAGCGTTACTTGAAATTTACAAGAGATTAAGACCAGGTGAACCACCAACAGTTGATAGTGCTGTATCTTTAATAGACTCTTTATTCTTTGATGCAAAAAGATATGATTTATCAAGAGTTGGTAGATATAAATTTAACAAAAAATTAGCTATTAATCTTAGATTAATAAATCAAATAGCAGCTGCTGATATTATAAATCCTTCAACTGGAGAAATAATGGTTGAACAAGGTGAAAAAATAAGTAGAGCTATGGCTTCTGACATACAAAATTCAGGTATAAACTCAGTTGATATTTTAGTAGAAGATAAAGTATTAAGAGTAATAGGAAATCACTTTGTTGATTTAGAAGAAGTTTTACCTTTTGATGTTAGTGATTTAAACATAAGAGAAGCTGTTCATTATCCAACTTTAATGGAAATATTAGCGAATTATGATGATGAGCAATCAATAAAAGAAGAAATCAAGAAAAATATTACTAGATTAATACCTAAACATATTGTAAGAGATGATATATTTGCGACTATAAGTTATGAATTAGGATTAGCTTATGGTGTTGGATATACTGATGATATAGACCATTTAGGTAATAGAAGATTAAGATCTGTAGGTGAATTACTACAAAACCAATTTAGAATTGGTTTATCAAGAATGGAGAGAGTAGTTAAGGAAAGAATGACTATTCAAGATCAAGAAGCAATTACTCCACAAATGTTAATAAACATTAGACCAGTAGCTGCTGCTATAAAAGAATTCTTCGGTAGTTCACAGTTATCACAATTCATGGATCAAACGAATCCACTTTCAGAATTAACACATAAGAGAAGATTATCTGCATTAGGGCCAGGAGGTCTTTCAAGAGAAAGAGCTGGTTTCGAAGTAAGAGACGTTCACCATTCACATTATGGTAGAATGTGTCCTATAGAAACTCCAGAAGGACCTAACATAGGATTAATTAACTCACTTGCAACTTATGCTAAGGTTAATGAGTATGGATTTATCGAAACTCCATATAGAATTATAGATAAAGAAACTGGTAAAGTTACAGATGAAATAAGATACTTCACAGCTGATGAAGAAGATTTATACTTAATTGCGCAAGCAAAAGAACCAATTGGTGAAGATGGAAGATTTGTTGACAGTAGAGTTACTGTTAGATATAAGCATGATATATTACAAGTTAATGCTAAAGATGTAGATTTAATAGACGTTTCACCAAGACAAATAGTTTCAGTTGCAACAGCAATGATACCGTTCCTTGAAAATGATGACGCGTCTAGAGCACTTATGGGAGCTAACATGCAACGTCAAGCAGTTCCACTATTAAAGCCACAAGCACCTATAGTTGGTACAGGAATAGAGTATAGAGCAGCAGCTGATTCAGGGGTACTACCTAAAGCTAAAAATTCAGGTACAGTTGTATATGTAAGTTCTTCAGAAATCAGAATCAAGAGAGATGTTGATGGTGGAATTGACACATATAAATTACTTAAATTCAAGAGAAGTAACCCAGGTACTTGTATAAATCAAAGACCTTTAGTAGATAAGGGTGAAATTGTATTTAAGAACCAAGTTTTAGCTGATGGACCAGCAACTGACCTAGGGGAAATCGCATTAGGAAAGAATATCAGAATGGGATTCATTACTTGGGAAGGTTACAACTATGAGGATGCTATGCTTATCTCTGAAGAATTAGTAAGAGAAGACGTATTTACTTCTATCCATATTGAAGAATATGAATGTGAAGCTAGAGATACTAAGCTAGGACCAGAAGAAATAACAAGAGATATTCCGAATGTAAGTGAAGATGCTCTTAAAGATATAGATGAAAGAGGAATAATCAGAATCGGTGCTGAAGTTAGATCAGGAGATGTTCTTGTTGGTAAGGTAACACCTAAAGGAGAAACTGAATTAACAGCTGAAGAAAGATTATTAAGAGCTATATTTGGTGAAAAGGCAAGAGAAGTTAGAGATACTTCATTAAGAGTACCACATGGAGAAGCTGGTATTATCGTTGACGTAAAAGTATTTACAAGAGAAAATGGTGATGACTTAAATCCAGGTGTTAACGAACTTGTAAGATGTTATATAGCTCAAAAGAGAAAAATATCTGTTGGAGATAAGATGGCAGGACGTCATGGTAATAAAGGGGTTATTTCTAGAGTTTTACCAGAAGAAGATATGCCATTCTTACCAGATGGTAGACCACTACAAATTTGTTTAAATCCACTAGGGGTTCCATCTCGTATGAACATCGGTCAGGTATTAGAAGTTCACTTAGGTTGGGCTGCAAGTGCATTAGGATGGCACATTGCTACACCTGTATTTGATGGTGCAACAGAAAAGAACATTGAAGAATGTTTAGAAAAAGCAGGATACAATGCAAATGGAAAGACTGTATTATACGATGGAAGAACTGGAGAACCATTTGATAATGAAGTTACAGTTGGTATAATGTACATCTTAAAACTTGCTCACTTAGTTGATGATAAGATCCATGCTAGATCAACAGGTCCATACTCACTAGTTACTCAACAACCACTTGGAGGTAAAGCTCAATTTGGTGGTCAAAGATTTGGGGAAATGGAAGTTTGGGCATTAGAAGCTTACGGTGCTGCACATACACTACAAGAAATCTTAACAGTTAAGTCAGATGACGTTGTAGGTAGAGTTAAGACATACGAAGCAATAGTTAAGGGTGAAAATATCCCTGAACCAGGAGTTCCAGAATCATTTAAGGTTCTTATAAAAGAACTTCAAGCTTTATGCTTAGATGTTAAAGTATTAAATGAAGATAACGAAGAAGTTAAGTTAAAAGAATTCTCAGATGATGATTCTGAAGAATTAGAAGTAAATATCGAAGGAACTGAAGAAGTTGTTCCAGAACAATTTACAGGTGACGATAGTTACACAACTAATGATGAGGAAATTGAAGAAGATATAGATTATGAATCATTTACTTTAGAAGGTTTCCATGAAGAAGAATTAGAACTAGATGATTTCGTTAATGACGAACACTAAAATTGAAGGGAGGATATACCCTTGTTTGAATTGAACAATTTTGATGCTATACAAATTGGTTTAGCTTCTCCAAGCCAAATTAGAGAATGGTCTAGAGGTGAAGTTAAAAAACCTGAAACAATTAATTATAGAACTTTAAAACCAGAAAGAGATGGTCTATTCTGTGAAAGAATATTTGGACCTATGAAAGACTGGGAATGTCATTGTGGTAAATACAAGAGAGTTAGATACAAAGGTATTGTTTGTGACAGATGTGGAGTTGAAGTTACAAAAGCTAAAGTAAGAAGAGAGAGAATGGGGCACATTGAGCTGGCTGCCCCAGTATCTCACATTTGGTACTTTAAAGGAATTCCTTCAAGAATGGGATTACTTTTAGATATGTCACCAAGAGCTTTAGAAAAAGTTCTTTATTTTGCTTCATATGTTGTTATAGATCCTAAGGAAACATCACTATTAAAGAAACAACTTTTAAGTGAAAAGGAATATAGAGAAGCTGTAGATAAGTTCGGTGAAGAAAGCTTTGTAGCTGGAATGGGTGCAGAAGCTGTTCAAGAGATTTTAGGAGAAATTGACTTAGAAGCAACTTCAAGAGACTTAAAGGAAGAATTAAAAACTAGTAGTGGTCAAAAGAAAGTTAGAATAATAAGAAGATTAGAAGTAGTTGAATCTTTCAGAAAATCAGGAAATGATCCAAGATGGATGGTTATAAATGTGATTCCTGTTATTCCACCAGATTTAAGACCAATGGTTCAATTAGATGGAGGAAGATTTGCAACATCTGACTTAAATGATTTATATAGAAGAGTTATCAATAGAAATAACAGATTAAAGAAGCTTTTAGATTTAGGAGCTCCTGATATAATTGTTAGGAATGAAAAGAGAATGCTTCAAGAAGCAGTTGATGCTCTTATAGATAATGGTAGAAGAGGAAGACCAGTAACTGGTCCTGGAAACAGACCTTTAAAATCATTATCAGATATGTTAAAAGGTAAGCAAGGTAGATTTAGACAAAACTTACTTGGTAAGAGAGTTGACTATTCTGGTAGATCAGTTATCGTTGTTGGACCAGAATTAAAAATGTACCAATGTGGTTTACCTAAGGAAATGGCGTTAGAACTATTTAAGCCTTTCGTGATGAAAAAATTAGTTGAAGATGGCGTTGCACATAATATAAAGAGTGCTAAGAGAATGGTTGAAAGAGTTAATGATCAAGTATGGGATATACTTGAAGAAGTTATTACTGATCATCCAGTTTTACTTAACAGAGCGCCTACTCTACATAGACTAGGTATTCAAGCATTCCAACCAGTATTAGTTGAAGGTAGAGCAATAAAACTTCATCCATTAGTATGTACAGCATATAATGCGGACTTCGATGGAGACCAAATGGCTGTTCACGTACCATTATCAGTTGAGGCTCAAGCAGAAGCAAGATTCTTAATGCTTGCAGCAGGTAATATAATGAAACCATCAGATGGTAAACCGGTTTGTGTTCCTACACAGGATATGGTTCTAGGTTCATATTACTTAACAATGGATAAAGAAGGTGCTAAGGGAGAAGGAATGTACTTTGCATCTGTTGATGAAGCTATAATGGCTTATAATGTTGGTGAAATAGCTGTTCATGCATCTATCAATGTTAGAATGTTTAAAGAAACAGATGGAGTAGTAAGACATGGTATAATAAAAACTACAGTAGGTAAGATTATATTCAATGAATCTATTCCTCAAGATTTAGGATATGTAGATAGAACAAATCCAGAAAAAGAATTTGATCTTGAAGTTGATTTCTTAATAACTAAGAAAACTTTAGGTAAATTAATAGATAAGTGTTATATTAAACATGGTCCTACTAATACATCAATAATGTTAGATAAGATTAAAGCATTAGGATATCACTACTCATCAATTGGTGCAGTAACAGTTGCTGCATCAGACATGATAGTACCTGAAGCTAAGTATGAATTACTTAGAGAAGCTGAAGAAACAGTTGAAAAGGTAGAAAAGATGTATAAGAGAGGATTCATATCTGAAGATGAAAGATATGAAAAAGTTATTGAAAAATGGAGTAAAACAACAGAAGATGTTGCCAATGCATTAATGGATAGCTTGGATAAATTCAATCCAATATTCATGATGGCTGATTCAGGAGCCAGAGGATCTAAGGCTCAAATTAAGCAGTTAGCTGGTATGAGAGGACTTATGGCCGCTCCATCAGGTAAAATCATCGAATTACCAATCAAGGCTTCATTCAGAGAAGGTCTTGACGTATTAGAATACTTCATTTCAACACACGGTGCTAGAAAAGGTAATGCCGATACAGCACTTAAAACAGCCGATTCAGGTTACTTAACAAGAAGACTTGTTGACGTATCACAAGATGTTATCGTAAGAGAAGAAGATTGTGGCACTGATAGAGGATTAGTTGTTGCTGAAATTAAAGAAGGTAACGAAGTAATCGAAGGATTAGCAGAAAGATTATATGGTAGATATACAGCTGAAGATGTTATACATCCTGAAACTGGAGAAATACTATTAGGTAAAGATGAATATATAGAATCTCATATGGCTGATAGAATTACAGCTGCAGGTGTTAAAAAGGTTAAAATAAGATCTGTATTCACATGTAACTGTAAGGTTGGTGTTTGTGCTAAGTGTTATGGTATGAACATGGCTACAGCTCAAAAGATTAATATAGGTGAAGCTGTTGGTATAATAGCAGCTCAATCAATCGGAGAACCTGGTACTCAGCTTACAATGAGAACCTTCCATACTGGTGGTGTTGCTACTGGTGCGGATATCACTCAAGGTCTTCCTAGAGTTGAAGAGTTATTTGAAGCTAGAAAACCAAAAGGTCTTGCTATAGTTTCTGAAATTGCAGGTACTGTAAGAGTTGAAGAAAGCAAGAAGAAAAAGACTGTATATGTAATGGCAGCTGATGGAGAAGAACGTAGCTATGACATTCCATTTGGTTCAAGATTAAGAGTATCTGATAATGATGTTATCGAAGCTGGAGATGAAATTACAGAAGGTTCAGTTAACCCTCATGATATTATGAATATCAAAGGTGTTGAAGGTGCAAGAAGATACTTACTTTCTGAAGTTCAAAAAGTTTATAGACTTCAAGGGGTTGATATCAATGATAAGCACTTAGAAGTTGTTGTTAGACAAATGACTAGAAAAGTAAAAGTTTCTGATTCAGGTGATACTGAGTTATTACCAGGTACAATGATAGATATGTTTGACTTTGAAGAAGAAAATGCAAGAGTAAGAGAATTTGGAGGAGAAGAAGCTAAGGGTGAAATGGCATTACTAGGTATTACTAAGGCAGCTTTAGCAACTGATAGTTTCTTATCAGCAGCTTCATTCCAAGAAACAACAAGAGTTCTTACAGAAGCAGCTATCAAAGGAAAAATAGATCCATTAATAGGATTGAAAGAAAATGTTATTATAGGTAAGTTAATTCCAGCTGGAACAGGTATGATGAGATATAGATCTGTTAAACTTGATGTACCAGTTGAAGAAGCTGAAGAAGATAATATTGATACAATAGAATAATACAATGCAATTTTATTGACATGTGTATGCTTAAATGATAAAATACCAATTGTGTGATTTTAAAGCTACACTACAGTATGATTGTCTACATGATTTATGGAGGCATCCTGTATAGCATGCCTCTATGATCTTTAATTAAGGAGGGGGATTCATGTTAGACAGAATTGTAGTAAAAAAAGTAATTGGAATAAAACAGTGTACTAAATTACTTAAAAGTGGTGAAGGAAAAGTTTTATATGTAGCTAAAGATGCAAATGCTAAGTTGATTTCTCCAATAATTCAACTAGCACAAGAGAAAAACATTGACATTGTAGAAATACCTACAATGAAAGAGCTTGGGAAGATAAGTGGGATTGATGTTAAATCATCAGCGGTATTGACCCTAGAATAATAAATTAGTGTTTATCTTATTTTATATAGATAAATAAATTTCAGGAGGTGAAGAAATGCCAACTATAAGCCAATTAGTAAGAAAAGGTAGAAAGACTGTTGTTAATAAATCAACAGCACCAGCACTAAACGAGTGTCCACAAAGAAGAGGAGTTTGTACAGTTGTTAAAACTACTACTCCAAAGAAGCCTAACTCAGCATTAAGAAAAATTGCCAGAGTAAGACTTACAAATGGATTCGAAGTTACTGCTTACATCGGTGGTGTAGGTCACAACTTACAAGAGCACAGCGTTGTTCTTATAAGAGGTGGTAGAGTTAAGGACCTTCCTGGTGTTAGATACCATATCGTAAGAGGAGCACTAGACTGTGCTGGAGTAGCTAACAGAATGCAAGGAAGATCAAAATACGGTGCTAAGAGACCAAAGCAAAAATAGTTTTCTAAACTAAGACAGTGCTTATCTTCGGCATTTACATAGACTAGAAATTTTACATAAGTTTATATAGATGTAAGAAGCGAAGCACTTTACGGTAAATTAATTTACCGAGTACCTATGAATTAAATTTAAAATTGTTAAGGAGGGAAGAAAAGTGCCAAGAAAAGGATTTATCGCAAAAAGAGATGTATTACCAGATCCAATGTACAACTCAAAAGTTGTTACTAAGTTAATAAACAACGTAATGGAAGATGGTAAAAAAGGAGTAGCACAAAAGATTTGCTACGAAGCGTTTGAAATTATGGCGCAAAAAACAGGCAAAGATGCTTTAGAAGTATTCGAAGAAGCTATGAACAATGTTATGCCTTTATTAGAAGTTAAAGCTAGAAGAATAGGTGGTGCTAACTACCAAGTTCCAATCGAAGTTAGACCTGAGAGAAGACAAACTTTAGGTATCAGATGGATTTTAGCTGCTGCTAGAAAAAGAGGCGAAAAAGTTATGGCTCAAAGATTAGCTGGAGAATTATTAGATGCAGCTAATAATACTGGAGCTGCTGTTAAGAAGAGAGAAGATACTCACAAGATGGCAGAAGCAAACAAAGCATTCGCTCACTACAGATACTAATATTACAAAAACTGTTTTGGCTTATGCCAAAACAGTTTTGTCGAATATAAAATTACTCATTGAGAGGAGGACATAAAATGGCTAGAAAATATCCATTAGACAAATTCCGTAATTTCGGAATAATGGCTCACATTGATGCTGGTAAAACAACAACAACTGAGAGAATATTATTCTATACAGGAAAAAGCCACAAAATAGGAGAAGTTCATGAAGGTGCTGCAACAATGGACTGGATGGTTCAAGAACAAGAAAGAGGTATAACAATTACTTCTGCAGCAACAACTTGCTTCTGGGAAGGTCATGAATTAAATATCATCGATACTCCAGGACACGTAGACTTCACAGTTGAAGTTGAAAGATCATTAAGAGTTCTTGATGGAGCTGTTACAGTTCTAGACGCTAAGAGTGGGGTTGAACCACAAACTGAAACTGTTTGGAGACAGGCAGATAAATATGGTGTACCAAGAATGATATATGTAAATAAAATGGATGCTACAGGTGCTGATTTCTTCAGATGTGTAAACACTGTAAGAGATAGATTAAAAGCTAATGCAGTTCCAATACAAATTCCAATAGGTGCTGAATCTGAATTCAGAGGTATGGTTGATTTAATATCTAATCATGCAATCGTTACTTATGATGATTTAGGTAAAGACGTAAGAATTGAAGAAATTCCTGCAGAATTAGCTGATCAAGCAGAAGAATATAGAATGGCTATGATTGAAGCAATTGCTGAAACTGATGAAGCGTTAATGGAAAAATACTTAGAAGGTGAAGAGTTAACAGAAGAAGAGTTACATGCTGCTTTAAGAAAAGCTACTATAGCTAATGAAATAGTTCCATGTATTTGTGGATCTTCATACAAAAATAAAGGGGTTCAAGAAATGATCAACGGTGTTGTTGCTTACTTACCATCACCATTAGACATTCCTGCAATCCAAGGTCAAACTTTAGAAGGTGAAGAAGATTCAAGAGAGGCTTCAGATGCAGCTCCAATGTCTGCTTTAGCATTCAAAATTGCTACTGACCCATTCGTTGGAAAACTTGCCTTCACAAGAATATACTCAGGTATAATGAACAGTGGTTCATATGTTCTTAACTCAACTAAGGGTAAGAAGGAAAGAATCGGAAGACTTGTTAAAATGCACTCTAACACTAGAGAAGAAGTAGAGTCATTAGAAGCAGGTGAATTAGGAGCAATTATCGGATTAAAGAACACTACAACTGGTGATACTTTATGTGATGAAAGCGCACCAATTATACTTGAATCAATGGAATTCCCAGAACCAGTTATATCTGTAGCTATCGAGCCAAAGACAAAAGCTGGTCAAGAAAAGATGGGATTAGCTTTAGCTAAGTTAGCTGAAGAAGATCCAACTTTCAAAACTTGGACTGACCAAGAAACTGGTCAAACAATCATCGCTGGTATGGGTGAATTACACTTAGATATCATCGTTGATAGATTACAAAGAGAATTCAAGGTTGAATGTAACGTTGGAGCTCCTCAAGTTGCTTACAAAGAAACTATTAGATCTGCTGTTAAAGCGGAAGCTAAGTATGCTAAGCAATCAGGGGGTAAGGGTCAATACGGTCATGCTGTAATTGAAATGGAACCGACTGAAGGAGAATACAGTTTTGAAAATGCTATCGTTGGGGGAGCTATTCCAAAAGAATACATTCCTGCAATTGACGCTGGTATTCAAGAAGCTGCTAAGAACGGTATAATAGCTGGATACGAAGTTATCAACTTCAAAGTGAAGTTAGTACACGGTTCTTACCACGAAGTCGATTCATCAGAAATGGCATTCAAGATTGCTGGTTCTATGGCATTCAAAAACGCTATGCAAAAAGCAAGCCCAGTATTACTTGAACCAATGATGAAGGTTGAAGTAACTGTACCGGAAGAGTACATGGGAGATGTTATTGGTGATATCAACTCTAGAAGAGGTAGAATGGAAGGAATGGAAGCTGTTAACGGAGCTCAAGTTATAAGAGCATACGTTCCACTAGCTGAAATGTTCGGATATGCTACAGCTTTAAGATCTAGATCTCAAGGTAGAGGTAACTACTCAATGGTATTCGATCACTATGAAGAAGTACCAAAGAGCATCCAAGAAGAAGTTGCTGGAAAGAGAGCTAAATAGTTTATAATTTTGTAATAATTTTTTGTGATGTTATCCATAATATACTTATGGGTAACATTACAGAAATTAATATATATTAATTTTAAAAATAATTTTAATTTATAATAAAAAACAAATTAAGAATTTTAAATATACTTTTTAAAATTCACATAATTTTGTTTCCATAAAGGAGGATTTTCAAATGGCAAAGCAAAAGTTCGAAAGAAGTAAACCACACGTAAATATCGGAACAATCGGTCACGTAGACCACGGTAAGACTACATTAACAGCTGCTATCACAACAGTATTAGCAA